>CZCB01006128.1_pt1 | contig 34993 bp, 22 predicted proteins | sample 591991 | NCBI WGS metagenome assembly CZCB01 (sample SAMEA3556809, study PRJEB10932) | anaerobic digester metagenome
GGTGCAGGTGATAACTCCCTCGTTATAGAGTTCCAGCATGCAGTTGGTAAGCATCTCGCTATGTACCCCTAAATCGCGTTTATCCTTCAGGAACTTGCCCACCGCGTTAGGTATACCGCCAATGCCCAGTTGAATCGTGGCGCCGTCCGGAACCATTTCCGCAATATGCTGGCCGATACTGATCTCTACCTCCGTTAACGGCAGATCGGGTACATAGGGCATGGGTACGTGGTGCTCCACCACCACATCGGCTTCAGTGATGTGTATGTGATTGGCCCCGTAAGTTCTTGGCATATGCTCGTTCACTTCAACAATCAACAGGCGCCTTTCGGGGTTGGTCTTGGCCATCCCCCAACCGTAATCCACGTTGATGCCGGTGCTGAAGAATCCATGCCGGTCCATGGGGCTGACCCTTAATATATAAACATCCCCACGGCGAAGTCCCCGTGCGGATACGGTGTCCATGTCGCTCAGCTTTATGGGTGAATAGGTATAAAAACCTGCCTTTGTGCCCTCGCGGGTGTAAGGCCCGACGAACGGGGTATCAAAGTTGACTCTATCCTGTATTTCCGGAGCGGTTAATGCTGTCTGTACTATAACGTTGCCGGCAAACAGCGCAACCCTGGCAAGCTCGCCGCGCTTTATCCGCTGGCCAATAGCCTCAAACATCCCGAAGGGTTGGCCGCCTCCCAGCGCACAGTAAACCTCTTCCCCATCCTTAATCATGGCCGCCGCTTCATCAAGCGTCTTCAGCTTGGATTTATATTGATCCAGCCACTTACTGTACACATTTCCCCCTCCATCTCATTACATATTCTGCAGAATCTGCTATGGTCTTACCAGCAAACCACCGATAATATACTAAATTATATACAGAGGTAGTACATAATTTCAATTTCGTAATTTCCGAAGTCCGACCAAGAGTCTTGTGAGCCGCTCGGTACCCCAAAAGAAAAAGCGGACTAAAGACAGTCCGCTCGTTCCTATTATTCCGCTATGATTACAGTCCTGACTGGTTCCTGGCGTTGGTATTGCCAGTTAAAGGCTGATTGGTAATCGCTGTGGGGTTGCTGGTCAACTGGCTTTCGGCAAAGGCAATCATCTTCCGTACCATGTTGCCGCCCACGGCCCCGGCATCGCGGGAAGGTACGTTACCCCAGTACTCGCCTTGAATCTCTTTGCCAACCCCAAGCTCCTGAGCTATCTGGTACTTAAAATCGTATAATGCCCTGGACGCTTCAGGAACAAGCACGCGATTCCTCTTCTGGCCTCTACCCATTTATTTCACCTCCTTTTTGCTTTGGTATCTCTATTGTTCCCTGAAGCATAACAGTCATGCCTAACACTTATTGTCCATGGAGTCAATTGATTACAAGCCGGGTTCGGCTTAACCGCATTCATGTTATTGAAATAGGCTGGCGGAGGTTATGTCCATTATTTTCCATTTTATTGGGGGAGATAGGATCACATTCGTTAATTAATAACTCCTCATTTTAGGAATAATATCATCGAGTCAATCGCTCGGAGCGGAGACCAGCCTCCCCTCTTTGAGCCATATATCATTTAATGAGGTGATTAACATTTCTTACAGCTTCAATTATGCTGAACCACCCAGCCCTTACTGGATCAGGTCAACCCCGGAGACGAACTATCCGGAATTGACAGAAGACATCAATACGGACGTGGCTATTGTCGGCGGTGGAATTGTCGGCATCACCTGCGCCTACCTTCTGGCCCATGCGGGTTTAAAGGTTACAATCTTAGAAGCCGACCGCATTCTCCAGGGAACCACCGGACACACCACTGCTAAAGTAACCTCGCAGCATTCCCTGATTTATGACCGGCTGATAACCCAAATGGGGCAGGAAAAGGCTCGCCAGTATGCCGAGGCCAACAAAAATGCGTTACGGTTCATTGCCGATACGGTGGCGGAAAAAGGGATCGACTGCGATCTAACCTGGCGCCCCGCTTATGTCTACACCCGGTCTGACAACTACGTTCAGCAGATTGAGAAGGAGGAGAAAGCAGCTTCCGCTCTGGGGCTTAAGGCCTCGGTGGTGCATGACCTTCCCCTGCCTTTCAGCGTTAAAGCCGCTTTACGGTTCGACGGGCAGGCCCAGTTTCACCCTCTCAAGTATTTAAAAGCCCTGGCCAAAATGCTGCCCGATTCGTGCCGCATCTTTGAGCAAACCCGGGCTGTCAACATCGAAGAAGGAAGTTCCATGGCAGTAATCACCAATCAGGGCAAAAAGGTCACGGCTTCCAAGGTGGTAATCGCTTCCCATTACCCGTTTTTCGATGGAGGTGGGATGTACTTTGCCCGGATGTATCCCAGTCGCTCGTACGTCATCGCCATAACCATAAAGGATGAATTTCCGGAGGGTATGTTTATCTCAGCCGAAAAGCCCACCCGCTCCCTGCGCTCCCAACCCCTGGAGGACGGAGAGCTGATTCTGGTGGGGGGAGAAGATCATAAGACCGGCCAGGTTACGAATACCGGCGTCCATTATGACAATCTGCTGCAATATGCTCACGATACCTTTGAAGTGAGTGAGGTGAAGTACCGCTGGTCAACTCAGGATTATATCACCCTGGACGGAGTTCCCTACGTCGGCAACCTCACCGCCAAACACCCCAACCTCTATGTGGCCACCGGGTTTGCCAAGTGGGGCATGACCAACGGTACAGCCGCGGCTACGATAATCAGAGACCTGATCGTCCGTGGCGACAGTCCCTGGAAAGAAGTCTACTCCCCATCCCGCTTCAACGCGGCTTCGGCGGTCAATTTCGTGGCAACCAATCTCGACGTAGCCAAACACCTGGTGGCCGGGAAGCTTAAACCGGCCGAAAAAATGGAGGATCTACCTCCGGGAGAGGCCAGCATTGTCAGCATTGACGGGGAGAAGACAGGTGCATTCCGCGATGATCAAGGACAGCTCCACCTGGTGGACATCACCTGCACCCACATGGGATGTGAGCTCTCCTGGAACGAAGCCGAACGTTCCTGGGACTGCCCCTGTCATGGCTCCCGGTTCACCTACGAAGGCGACATTATTGAAGGCCCGGCCTTAAGCAAACTGCGCCACCCCGGGGAGGGTCCAAACCAGGTCGAACCGAATGTGCTCCAGTGAGCCCCGGCAACGGCAGCCTGCAGGACCCTTTACCGGGCTGAGCCCGGGAAGAGGTGCAGAATACAGGGCGGTTTCCCCGCTTCTTTTCAGACCAGAAGGTCTTTGCGCTGGTAGCGCCAGTAGGCAAATAATATGGCAGCTATGGTAGTTAAGAGCATTATATGGAGGTACACCCGTTCGATAGTCCCGTCATTGGCCAGGACACTCGTGGGCTGGACGTAGTGGAAAGGTGAGAAGTATTTCAACCATCGCAGCTTTTCATTGATGGCGGCAATAGCCCCCAACAGGTAGGTGACAAAAAATAATCCCAAACCCACAGTAACGGGGTTGCTGTAGCGGGAGAGCACCGTGGAAAGGGCAAAGCCTACAGTCAGAAAAACCATCTGCGCGGCCAGCATACCGCTGAACATGGTCAGGGTCAGGGGCAGGTATTCATACCCCGGATCCCGGAAAGTATGCAGCAGGAGGACGGAGGCAGCCAAGGTAACCAGGTTGAAGGCCCAGAGTATGGTCACAATGGACAGCAGCTTGTTGGTTGTTATCTCCAGGCGGGAGACCGGCCGGGCATAGAGGAACTCGATAGTGCCTTCCGACTCCTCCTTGATTAGGGCCGAGGTGCCCAGTATCAGCGCATAAATGGCGGCGGCCATTAATATGTATTGGGCTATATAGGCATAATACTGAAGCAGGTCCGACAAATCTGTCGTCACGCTGAGGCCAAAGGCTTCCAACACTGCAGGCGGCAGGGCATCCAGCTTGTATTTGCTCAAATCGGCCAGTCCACTCTCAGCCATGGAAGGGAAAAAAGCCATAAAGAGTACCAGCAAGAGGGTTACCACTGCCGACCAGGTCAGCAGGCCTTTCAACAGGCGCCGGGTTTCGAACCCGTACATATTCAAGACTTGTCCTCCTCCCGCTCATAATAGTGCATAAACTGCTCGTCCAGGGATGGCTCTCCAATACGCAGATCATCGATGGAGTGCTCGGCAAGTGTCTTTACCAGCCGATCGATATGCCCCTCAAAGACAAAAACATAGGTGTCATCGGCAACCTCGACCTCTTTAATCCCCAGTTCCTGAAGGGACCTGGTGAGATCATTCTGAGATTTGACGATTACACGGCGCTTGGCAGCGCCCAACAGTTCGTCAACCTGGTCCACTTTGATGAGCCTGCCCTCCCGGATGATGCCCACCCGGTGACAGAAGCGTTGTACCTCCGACAGGTTGTGACTGGACAGGAAAACGGTTGTACCATCCTGGTTTATCTCCTGCAGCCGCGAAAAAAGACGGCTTTGAATGAGGGGGTCCAGGCCATTGGCAGGTTCATCGAGTATGAGCAGACGGGGTTTGTGCATCAAAGCCTGCGCAATAGCTACCTTCTTCTTGTTTCCCAGGGAAAGGCTGCCAATCTTCTTGTCCACCTCAATCTCAAATTCCTGACACAGCCGCTCCAGGTATGGACGATCAATGTTTTCATGATAGCCGGCCGCGTAGCTTAAAAGGTCACGCACCCTGATCTCCCGGTAGTAATTGATCTCCCCCGGAACATATCCGGTAACAGCCTTAATGCGCGTACTCTCTTTTACACAGTCCATGCCGAAGATGGCGGCTTCCCCGGAACTGGGATATATGAAGTTGAGCAGCGTGCGGATCGTAGTTGATTTCCCGGCCCCGTTAGGGCCGATGAACCCGAAGAACTCACCCTCCTCAACGGTCAGATCGAGGTTTTCAATCCCTCGGCTTTTCCCATAGTATTTGGTCAACCCCCGGGTCTGAATGACTGCCATACATCTCTCCGCCCTGGTGAGTATTCAGGTTGGAGCAACAGGTAATCGCTAAGGAATCCTGCTGCAGCTACTGATATAGGTATTACCGAAGGGACGACTTTTTACTCCTCTTAATATGCCGAATCGCGGACCGGAGGATTATAAATAAAAACCCGGTGCCGAAATTAGCACGGCATCCGGGCAAGCAAAGCCAGGCATTGCATCCCGGCAGGGTATTCCCTTAAGATCCTCAAAACATTACAACAGCACCCCCCGGGTCACTATCTTCTCCTGCAGTGATTTATCGCAGTTCTCCAGACATTGCAGGTTCACCCCAAGGGGTGATGCCAGAGTTTCAGTTTCACGGAGGGCCTTCCAGTAGCTGCCTGAAAACCCCACCAGACCAAGATCGATTCCCGAACACCGGTCGAATCCGCCCCCGGCCAGGGAACCATAAAGATAAACCTGCTTTACTCCATAGCGTTCCTTGAGCATGGCGGCGACAGCCTGAACTTTCTGCAAGGCTTGATAGCAATGGGAACGTTCTTCCTGCATACTGTATTCCCAAAGCTGACGGCGCAGGTTCTGCAGTACCTGTTTGTAACCGGACATGCAATCCACCTCTTATTACATCGAAGCAAGTATAGTCCAGGGTATATCTCCTGGCGTACGCACTACATTATTCAGATAAAATGGCCTTCGGTGTCATTCCCCACCCCCAGGAAGGTACTTCTCGGCCTAACCCCGGGTAAACTCCTCCCCGGCTGTCAGACGTCTTTGAAAGTAGATAAATACCGGCAGCGGGATAATAATCCACCCCAGGCTCTTGATGAGCGAATTCTTCGCTCTCTCCACCTGTCGGTTCCTCTCCCCCGCAACTATGGCATTATATTTATCCCTCATTTCGTCCTCGGAAAGCACCGGAGCCGGGGTCTCGTTCTCAAGTGCCGATTTCACATCGCGGTTATTAAGCTTGAATTCTTCAAAGGTCTGGTAGTATGGTGTTGGAGCTACCATGTCGGCAACGGCCATAAACGCGGATACGGTGCCGCCAATGGTCATCATCAACGTGGCAAACAGGACCAGGTAAACGTAAATATTTTTGATCACAGCGTCTCCCTCTCTCTCAATTTCTTCTCGTTTTCTGACTGCGAAAACAACAGCCAGACCAACTAACAGCAGCAGGGACAAGAACACTATCAAAGAAACAACTGCAGACATCCTTATGATTCCATACACCCCTCTTCTTCGTTCAGTTCCGGCGCCGGGCGGCTTCTCTATCAATAATAACGGTTCCCGACGCCTAATAATCGTTCCGTCGTTCCAACATAATCGCTTATATTAGTAGTATACGTTGCGGATCCCGTTTTTCTTTCCCTGAGATAGGGATAGTGTTTTTTCGCTTCGTTTCACCTCTCAGAAGATGACAAACGGCGATATCTGTCGTTTTAGCCAAGTATTTTGTATAATTAGGACAAACATGGTAAGGAGTGTAGCAAGTGACGTTGCAGGAAGAATACAAGCGAAAACTGGTAAGCGCAGAAGAAGCAGTCAAGGTGATCCAGTCAGGTGACCAGATTGACTGGAGCAGTTTCAACGGCCAGCCCGTATTACTTGATAAGGCTCTTGCTGCCCGCAAGGACGAGTTGACCAATGTTCACATACGTGGTGCTTCAAGCCAAAGGCCGATAGCCTGTGTGGAACAGGACCCCGAACGTAAACATTTCATTTACAGCAGTTGGCATTTCAGCGCCTACGAGCGCAGGCTGCACGACAGGAACCTGTGCAACTTTAATCCGGTAGCCTTTCACGAACGATCCCGCTATTACGAAACAGGACACGTAGTCCCGGATGTAGGTATGCTGCAGGTTTGCCCCATGGACCAGTACGGCTATTTCTGTTTCGGCCCCCAGGCCAACAGTGCCCGCACCATAGTCACCTACTCCAAAAAAGTCCTGGTTGAAGTAAACCCGTTAATGCCCGTAGCCCTGGGCCGGGAGGAACGGTGCCATATCTCCGAGGTTGATTATATCGTGGAGAACCCGGGATTGCCGCTTATCGAGGTCAAACCGGCGGTTCCCACGGAAACGGATAAAGCGATTGCCTCCCACATTATCAAGGAGATTAAAGATGGGTGCTGTATCCAGCTGGGTATTGGCGGCCTGCCTAATACCATCGGCAAGATGATCGCTGAAGCCGGGATCAAGCACCTGGGAGTTCATACCGAGATGCTGGCCGACTCCTATGTGGACATGTTTGAAGCCGGGTGTATTGACGGTTCCCGCAAGGTAACCGAATCCAACAAGATAGCCTACACCTTCGCCCTGGGGACCCAGCGTCTGTATGATTTTATTCATCAAAACCCGTTGTGCTTTATCGCTCCGGCCTCATACATCAACAATCCCGCGGTTGCATCCCAAAACCCGAACCTGATCTCCATCAATAATTGCCTGGAAGTCGACCTGTTCAGCCAGGTCTCTTCGGAGTCCGCCGCCGGGAGACATATTAGCGGTACCGGAGGACAATGGGATTTTGCCAAAGCGGCCTATATGTCTGAGGGAGGCAAGTCCATCATCGCCATGTCCTCGACCGCGAAAAGGAAAGATGGTACCGTAGTCTCCAGGATCGTCCCCACTCTGAGTCCCGGAACAATTGTTACCCTGCCTCGCTGGTCAGTGCACATGATCTGCACCGAGTATGGCATAGTCGACCTGAAGGGTGCTTCTACCTGGCAACGGGCCGAGAGGTTAATCTCCATCGCCCACCCGGATTTTCGCGATGAATTGATTAAGGAAGCCGATCGTATGCGCATCTGGTTACGCACCAATAAAATTGCATAGAACGTAACCCTGTAACCTTAGAGGAAATAGAATAACCTGGTACGTTTACTAGTCTGCAACGACCGGGGCATCCGTACTCAAGCGGGTGCCCTGGTCTTATCATTTACAGGGCCTTACTCCCATGCATCACTTTGCCCTCCCTGGACAAATTAATAATCAACGGCGAAAAGGGGAATATTTTAACTGTTTGCTATTCCTTATCATCATTTCATTGCATGGCGGTTATTGGAGAATCATGATATTAAACGCTGAACAGTTGCGACAAAAGGCCCATGAACTGGCCCTGATACACGATCCATACCTCAGCAGTTGGCCGTCAAAAGGCCTGTGGCGGGATTTTCACCAGGATGTAAAAAGCCTGCGATTATTCCTGCAAATGCTGCAGGACAGCTCGGTCAGTTGTTCGCAACCTGCTGAAGAATGGCTGCTTGATAATGCGGACTTCATCGAAGAGCAGGTACTGGTGGTAAAGCAGCAGCTTAACCGTTCTCTGGTGAAGAACCTGCCCCGGCTCCGCAAGACCGGCGATATGCGAATATTTAATATCTGTTCGGAATATCTTCAGCATGTTGACGGCAATCTGGATGAGGATTCGTTGACTGCCTTCATCAACTCCTATCAGCAGGTGTCCGTCTTAAAGATCGCGGAAGTATGGGCTATCCCGCTTATAATCCGGATAGCCTTAATCAGACACCTGGCTCGGGTTGCACAGGAAGTGAAAACCCGCAGACAGGTGTGTACCTTTGCTGAAGAGCTTTTAGCTCGAATTGGTGCCTCCGACCTCAACCCGGATATTCTCGCCGCCGCCCTTGAGGAAGCCGGTCAGGAAATGCCGCTTTCGGGCTCGATGATTGTTCACCTGATCAGGCACCTGCGGGAACGGGCTGACGATTCCCACATGGTTCAGGAATGGCTGATGTGTAACCTGGAGGACGGCCCGGCCAGCCTGGATCAGGTGGTTTCTTACGAATACCAGCTTCAAGCCCGGCACCAGGTGACCACAGGGAATATCGTGGCCAGCCTGCGAAACATTTCGCGCTGGAACTGGCAGGACCGCTTCGAACAACTCTGCATGGTGGAACACATTCTGGGTGAAGAAGCGTCCGGTGTTTATCCCCGGCTTGACTTTTCCAGCCGTGATGTGCTCCGGCAGCGGGTCGAAAAACTGGCGCGACGGCTTCGCGTCCCGGAAACCCTGGTAGCCAGGGAAGCAGTGCAGCTTGCAGCCCGGGAATACGAGGAGTTTATCAAAAAGCAGCCGCCATGTGAGCAAGAGGTGGAAAGCCATGAAAACTGTAAACCGCTGACACGGCCCACCTTTGCTGCTTACTACCTGTTGGAACCGTCAGGAATAAAAAAACTGCGGCAGGCCTTGAAAATATGCGGCAAACCCAGGTATATGCCGGAACTGCATGTATTAAGCCATCCTACCGCCGCTTACTTTTTAACCCTGGGGATATTCATGCTCCTGGCTCTCTTCGGATTCACCGCCTGGATCGCGGCCGGGAGGACCGTGACCTCTCTCGACTGGATAATTGTACTGCTGGCAGTACTGCTGCCGGCCAGCGAATGGGCGGTCACGTTTACCCACTGGTTTATCGAGTTTGTAAAACGGCCCCAGCCCCTGTTGAAATACGATTTCTCCCGGGGTATTCCTTTTGAAGCTGCCACTTTGGTAGTGATCCCGGTTATCTGGTCAACAGTCAAAGAGGTGCAGTCCATGGTCAGCCGCTTGGAACTGCATTACCTGGCCAACCGCGACGCCAACCTCCACCTTGGCCTCCTGGTGGACCTTACCGATGCGAAAGAGGAGGTATCTGCCAGGGATTCGGAGCTGAACGAAGCCGCCCGCACCGGCATCGAATCCCTTAACCGCACCTACTCAACCCCGGGAGGAAGTACATTTAACCTCTTCCAGCGCCACCGAACCTGGAATGAATCCGAGGGGGTCTGGATGGGCTGGGAACGCAAACGGGGAGCCCTGGTGGAGCTGGTGGAACTGATTAAAGGAAAGACTGATACCACCTGCCGACTGGTGGTGGGCGATCCCGGGATTCTGGCGCACATTCGTTACATTATCACTCTCGATGCGGATACCCAACTGCCGCTGGAGAGCGCACGCCGGATGATCGGAGCCATGCATCTCCCTTATAACCGCCCGGTATTAAATGAGGCCAAAACCTGCGTTATTGAGGGTTATGGTGTGCTGCAGCCCTGCATCAGCATCAGCCACCGCTCAGCACTCCGTTCCCGGTTCGCCTCTCTTTACTCCGCCGATCCCGGGATCGATCCGTATACCTTTGCGGTATCCGATCCTTATCAGGACGGGTTGGGTCAGGGGATCTTCACCGGCAAGGGCATTTTCGACGTTGATACCTTTGCTCAGATCCTGTGCGAGCGCATCCCGGAAAACCGGGTGTTAAGCCACGACCTCCTGGAAGGCGGATTCTTGCGAACCGGACTTCTATCCGATGTTGAATTGATCGACGAATACCCATCGACATTCAGTTCCTACCAGAAGAGACTGCACCGCTGGGTACGCGGCGACTGGCAGTTAATTCCCTGGTTGTTTCGCCATGTACATGACCGCCGAGGGCAGCTTTTGCCTGTGGATCTGCCCCTGCTGGTGCGCTGGCAGATGTTTGACAACCTCAGACACAGTCTGCTGCTGCCGGTCCAGTTGGCCGTGCTCCTGCTGGGTCTTACCGTACTGCCGGGTTCACCCGGGGGATGGGCGGCTTTGGTCCTGGCCACCCTATCTTTGCCGTTGATCCGTCAGTTGGGGGCCATAAGACGGGTGCTCCTGCGTCCACGGAATCTGGTGGCGTTGACCGGCCAGGTGCTGGTGGCTATTATTACCTGGCCTTTTCAAAGCGTCCTGCTTCTGGACGCTATCATCAGGACCCTGTACCGCCTGTTTGTATCCCGGCGTAACCTGCTGGAGTGGGTGAGTGCCGCCGAAGTTGAACGGCGCAACCGGAGCGGACGCTATCCGCTGCTGCTGTACATGTATGGCGGCTATGTGCTTATTATCCTGTCGGCTCTCATAATTAGCGCCTATGCTGCTCCGGCCGTGAAGCCAATCGGGCTGGGGCTCTGCTTTCTATGGTCCGTCGCACCGTTCGTGGTCCGATGGCTGAATCAACCGGTGGAATCTGCGGAAGACCGGCTGGCACCACGGGAGGAAGAGGAGCTTAAAAAATTGGCTCACCGAATCTGGCAGTTCTTTGAGGCCTACGTTACCGAGGAAGATAACTGGCTGCCACCCGACAATGTTCAGATTGAGCCCCCGGTGGGGACCGCCCATCGCACTTCTCCCACCAATATCGGACTATATCTGGCCTGCGTTCTGGCGGCGCGGGATTTCGGGTTTATTGATACGCCGGGTATGATTGAACGGGTGGAACGCACCGTCAGCACGGTGGAGTCTCTGGCCAAGTGGAAGGGTCATCTTTACAACTGGTACGACACGGTTACCCTGGAACCGTTGTCCATGCCCTATGTTTCGACGGTTGACTCGGGCAACTTTTTGGGCTGCTTGATTGCCGTCCGGGAGGGTATAGCCGAGTGGCTGAGGACTGATGCCGAAAGCAGAAAAATCCCGGGCTTCGGGAACCACATGGCAGGAGGGGAAGCCTTCAATTTCGCCCTGGCTGGAGAGGCTCTGGCAGGTGCTAACACGTACCCTGAGCCGGGACATGGTGAGAAGAGCTATCCTCGTCAATACGAATATACCAACGGAGACTGGCAATCTCGGGGACAGAAACTGCTGGAACACCTGGATGCACTCATTGACGGGACCGAGTTTACTCCCCTGTACAATCGAAAAACCAAGCTTTTTCACCTGGGTTACCGGGTTTCGCTGCGGGAAACGGATCAGGTGCTTTATGACCTGCTGGCCTCCGAAGCCCGTTTGGCAAGCTTTATTGCCATTGCCCTTGGTCAGGTCCCGGTTGCTCACTGGCATGCCCTGGGCAGAACCATGGCCCGGGTGGGGCGACGGGTGGCCCTCTTATCCTGGTCAGGATCCATGTTTGAGTATTTGATGCCCTGGCTCTTCATGAGAACCTACCAGGATACCGTCTGGGATAAAACCTACCGCGCCGTAGTCAAGCGGCAGGTGGAATACGCTCACCAGAGGGGAGTTCCTTTTGGCATATCCGAATCCGGCTACTATGCCTTTGATTACCGCATGAATTACCAGTACCGGGCATTTGGGGTCCCCGGTCTCGGGTTCAAGCGCGGACTGGAACAGGATCTTGTTGTGGCCCCGTATGCGACCATTCTGGGTTTGCCTTTTGCCAAAAAACAAGGGATCAACGATCTGCATAAGATGATCGAGTTGGGCGCCTTAGGCCGTTTCGGTTTCTATGAGGCCCTGGACTTCACGCCGGAACGTCTGCCGGAGAATCAGGCCAGTGCCATCGTCAAGAGCTATATGTCTCATCACCAGGGGATGAGCATGCTGGCCCTGGCCAATACGCTTCTGCCGCAGAAGATTTACGAACGTTTTCACCGTGACAAGCGGGTGCAGGCTGCGGAACTGCTGCTCCAGGAACGTATGCCGGCCCGGCCGAAAATAATAAAGCACCCCACCATGGCCTATACGCGCAAAACCGATATTAAGGAACCTGAATTCGGAGTCCTGCGTGAGTTTCCAGGCGCAGACACCGCGGTACCCGAGGTATGCCTGCTCTCCAACGGAACCTTTACCACCATGGTCACCAACAGCGGCAGCGGGTTCATGCGCTATGGCGGTTTGGCCGTATCGCGCTGGCGGGAGGATCCGGTTCTGGATAACTGGGGAAACTATATCTATATAAGGGATGTTACCCGCGATATGGTCTGGTCTCCGTCATTCCAGCCCTGCCGGGTCCCGGCTGATGAGCAGCGGGTTCAGTTTTCACCGGACCGAGCCACCTTCATGCGCCGGGACGGGGATATACAGACCAGCCTGGAGATATGCGTCTCCCCGGAATGGAATGCTGATGTCCGCCGCCTGACCATCACCAATACCGGAAATGAGGCCCGGATTATTGAAGTAACCACCTTTTCCGAACTGGTACTGGCTTCACCCATGGCCGACGAAGCCCACCCGGCCTTTAACAAGCTGTTCATTAAAACGGAATATGAACCCCGTAATCAATGCCTCCTGGCCTGGCGCAGACCCCGCCACGAGAACGAGAGACCGCTGTGGGCGGCTCATGCCCTGGAGGTTACCGGTCCGGGACTGGGTCCCATCGAATATGAAACCGACCGGGCTAGCTTTATCGGGCGGGGACGTCCAATATCCCGGCCCCAAGGGATCAGGACCCATCTGCGGGGAGCAGTAGGCTCGGTATCCGATCCGGCCTTTATCATGAGGCGCCGTTTGAGCATCGAACCGGGGGAACAGGTGCAGTTGTACGCAATTACGGCCGTGGCTGATTCTAGAGAAGATGTGCTCGATATCGTCGGTCGTTTTTCCGGAAGTCTGGTGGTGGAACGAACATTTCAGCTGGCCTGGAACCGCAGCCAGATTGAGATGCGCCATTTTCACCTGACCGCCCACGAGGTGAGAAATTTTCAAACTCTGGCGGGAAGGATCCTATTCTACCCGCCCCTCCGCAAGCGCCACCGGCAGGTGATCATTAACAACAGCAAAGGGCAGTCGGGTCTATGGGCCTACGGGATTTCCGGAGACCTGCCCATCATCCTGATGCAGATTGAGAATCGGGCCAACCTGCAGTTTGTAGTGCGGCTGGTCACGGGCCATGAGTACCTGCGGCGCATGGGCTGCTCATTCGACCTGGTAATTCTGAACGAGTCTCCGGGAGGATACCAGGAGGAGCTCCGGGAATCCCTGCGGCGAGCGGTGGAACACGGCCTGGAAAAGCATGGTGGCGGACCCGGCAACATCTTCATAGTCAGCGCCGATAAAATACCGGAAGAGGATAAAACCCTGCTAATGTGCACGGCCCGCATGATTCTCCGGGCCCATGGTCCCAGTCTCAGAGCCCAGACAAAACCCGCTATTAAGAACCAGGACCTACCGGGCATGCTCGCCCCGGGGAAACCGCCCAACAGATTCCCGGCTTCCCCGGATCTTCCCCGTTCAGAACTGGTGTTCTTTAACGGATGGGGAGGTTTCTCGCCTGACGGTTCTGAATACGAGATCATCCTCAAGGATAATGATCATCTGCCGGCTCCATGGATCAATGTTACCGCCAACCCGCAGTTCGGCTGCCTTATTTCGGAACTGGGTACCGGATACACCTGGTGGAAAAACAGCCGGGAATTCAAACTTACTCCCTGGTCCAATGACCCGGTTCTCGATTACCCCGGGGAAATGTGCTACCTCAGGGACGAGGAGAGCGGAGACCTATGGTCGCCTACGCCTTTCCGGGCCCGTCACCAGCAGTATAAGGTTAACCACGGGCGGGGATACACCCGCTTCAGCCACAGCCGGCATGGTATAAGCTCGGAGATGACAGTGTTTGTCCCCACGGAGGATCCCGTTAAAGTCATTAAACTGCGGCTGCACAACCGGACCGGTGAAGAGCGACACCTTTCCATCACCTATTATGCGGAATGGGTTCTGGGAGTACGGAGGCAGGAAAACGCCCCCTTTATAATCACCGACTGGGATGAAACCGCCCAGGTCCTGCTGGCCTACAACAATTACCAGGAAATCTTCCGCAGTGCGGTGGCTTTCCTGGGTGTGTTTCCTCACCCCGATAATGATGCGGAAACACCGTCCGGGAACGCCTCCGGGAACTGCTCCTGGACCGGTGACCGCAGCGAATTTCTCGGCCGCAACGGCACCTGGGAGTCTCCGGCCGCTATGAGCCGGGAGTCTTTATCGGGAAGAACCGGGACCTTTCATGAACCCTGCGGTGCAGTCCAGGTCCGACTGGTACTGAAACCCGATTCAGAACGGACTGTTTACATCCTCATGGGATGCGGCGAATCCCAGGAAGCCGCCACCCAGATGGCGCAGAAATACAGCTCCAGCCAGGTATGCGACCGGGCGTTTGAAGATGTGGGGGAACTGTGGAGGGATATACTGGACCAAATCACGGTCAACACCCCCTCTCCGGAGATGAATTTCCTGCTCAACACCTGGCTGCTTTATCAAACCATTGCCTGCCGGATGTGGGCCAGATCCGGCTTTTACCAAGCCGGAGGCGCCTACGGGTTCCGGGATCAGCTGCAGGATTCACTGGCGGTACTCCACTCCCGGCCCGACCTTACACGGGCTCAGATACTCTTTCATGCCCGTCACCAGTACGAAGAGGGCGATGTCCAGCACTGGTGGCACGAGGAAACCCATCGCGGCATCCGTACCCACTTCTCGGACGATTACCTGTGGCTTCCATATACGGTGGCCCGGTATATCAAGCACACCGGTGATACTGGTATCCTGGACGAAGTTGTGCCTTATCTCAGCAGCGAACCCCTGCAGGAGGACGAATACGAGCGGTATGAGTCGACCTGTTTATCGGAACGGAGCGGGACCGTCCTGGAACACTGTCTGCGGGCTATTGACAGGTCCCTGAACCGGTTCGGCGAACACGGGCTGCCCTTGATCGGGGTCGGTGACTGGAATGATGCCCTGAGCCGGGTTGGTTCACAAGGCCGGGGCGAAAGCGTATGGCTGGGATGGTTCCTCTGTGAAGTGTTGAGGCTGTTTGCGGAACTGTTTGAAAAGCTCGGCGATATGGAGCGGGCGGAAAAATTCACGGATATACGCGCCAAGCTGGCAGTCGCCATCAATGAGCACGCCTGGGATGGGCAGTGGTATCGCCGTGCCTTTACCGACGCCGGCCAGTGGCTGGGTTCCATCTACAATGAGGAATGCCGTATCGATGCCCTGGCCCAGTCGTGGTCCGTCATTTCTGGGGCCGCACCCCCGGAGAGGGCCCAAAAAGCCATGCAGTCATTCGACCGGGAACTGGTCGACCGCGAGCTCTCGGTAGTGCGGCTATTAACACCGCCGTTCGAACACACCGAACCCAATCCCGGCTATATCCAGGGATATCCTCCGGGGATTCGCGAAAATGGCGGCCAGTACACCCATGGGGCCATCTGGGGCATTGTTGCCTGGTGTCGGCTGGGGAACGGCAACAAGGCCTTTGAACTCTTCAATATGCTGAATCCGGTCAACCATACCCTGACCGCGACCGAGGTCCGCCAGTACACCGGGGAGCCGTACGCCATGGCTGCCGACGTTTACACCGCCAAACCCCATGAAGGAACCGCCGGGTGGACCTGGTATACCGGGGCCGCCGGATGGATGTACCAGGCCGGCATAGAGTGGATCCTGGGCCTGCGCCGCTCCGCTCAAAGACTCTACATCTGTCCCTGCATCCCCAGTCAGTGGGTGCAGTTCTCAGTCAGCTACCGGTACGGCCGGACCCGTTACCTTATAACGGTTAAAAACCCGTCCCGTAAGTGCAGTGGGGTTACCGGGCTGCAGATTGATGGTCAGGTTATCTCCCCGGGGGAAGAAAAGGAAGGATCTTATGTGGAACTGCATGACGATGGTCAACTGCACCACGTAGTGGTGACCCTGTGATAATACCCTTAACCAACCAGTCTGGAAGTGCCGCCCTCAGGGCTCACATAGTCCGGCGGAAACTCGTTGTTGGCAACATCATATACATTCAGAACGGTGAGATCAAGTATCATATCCTTATCATTATAACTATCGAATGTGCATTCCAGAAGGACCAACTGGCTGGGATGCACTATATCCTTGTTTTTTAACCCGCTTAGGGAGCGGTAACTCCCGTCGATCAGCATGACCTGTCCACTGTTCATAACCGCGGAGGATAGACTGAGCACGTACACCGGCTTATCAGGATAATGCTGGTTGTAGACATAACCAATCGCCGTTTTAATGCTGGCGTCTTTGCCCTTCTCCAATTTAACCCCGTGCTTGTAATCAACCCGGAAATAACATCGATCAGGATCGGTAGGATAAAGGATTTCGTAGTCGTATATGCGTTCAAAATCCCCCGGACTCGTTTTTTCCCAGAGCACGATTTTGTTCTCATTCGTAACATCCTCATAATCATCATCCAGGTTAATAAAAGGTAAGGCCTCTCCGTCCCATTGAGAGTATTTTTTCGCCACCGCGCGCGCTGATATATCTATATCGGTAAAACCCAGAACGCGGGCAAAAGTGTACGAAACATTTCTGGCGCATACAACCTCTATTCTGGCTGCATCACCGTCATAAGGGGTAGTGGCGGTGATCTCAGATCCCTCTACTCCATTTAACTCGGCATAATTTTCTGCTGTGGTTATGGCCGCACCGATGTTGGGCAGCTTACGGGCAGCGGCCAGAGCTGCGGCGTCGGCGGCCTTCTGCAGTTTGGCCTTGGTGCTATACATGGTCCCGACATCAATAACCAGGGCGGCACACCCCATCAGGCCCACCATTAACACTGCCACCAGGACCAATGCCGTACCATCTTCATTTTTGATAAACCGAGCCGGCATGTTTACCCAGCCCCCCTCTTGCATCCTCGGGGTGATTACCCGTATCCTGATCCGCGTCCTCTCCCCTTTAGAATAAATAAACCGGCCACTCTACAGGAAGTGACCGGTCGGCCCAAAAACGCTGAGACTTTATTCCTAATTTACGGTTTTATCAAGGCGATAAACTCCTATACGTTTACGGTCCCACTCCTGAACTTTTCAAGAAACACCATTATCTCTTCCAACGGAAATGCAATCGATACGAGGCCTCATCTTGACCCTTCTATTTCTGCACAATTATCCGGACCCTGGATTTAGCCGTCACTTGGTACCAGAATTTGAAAGTATTCGGTCAGTAATTGCACTCCTCAAATACTGCTTCGAACCCTGTCCCGTTTTGAACAAAGTTTTCCAAAATCTCTAAATTCGTACTATTTTCAGGTGTCATGTCCATATAAAAATGCATTCAGGCGATTATGGGATAAACATAAGTGATTGAAATGTTTATCAACCGAAATATGTTTGTGCTTGCGCGAGAAATGTTGTTGACAGATTATAAAAATTGTTGCAAAATTGTGATAGAGGAGGTGTAATGGTGAAAAAATATGATGTAACATTTTTTGATTTGGACGTTGGTGCGCCAAGCGCAACAATCGCAGAATATGGCGTCAGTTTGAATGTGGCAGCATCCAGATTTATATCAGAATGGAAATACGGCAAGCTTGGATATGACAAGACGCGCAAGTTAATTGTAATTCATGTTCACAATAATGATCTTCTCAGTGACGGTTCGTTTCTAATCTCTGACAAGGTGACAAACAATGGCTACGTTAGAATCAATAGTAGAGATTTCGTTAGAACTGTCTCGCAATACTGTGAAGTCGCATTGACTCCATCTTTCAGATGCCTAGCCGAATGGGACCCAGATGAAAACTATCTTGTAATTCATCTTAATAAAGTTTTGGATACCAGTAAGATATCGGAACAAAATACGCAATAAACGACAATTAAGTTCGCTAGGTAGCTGCAATATACGTCATCAAAATAGCGAAGTAATCTCTAAGGTGACTAATTCATGGGAGGTGTAACCTTTGGGAAATAACGAGGAGAACAAGGCTTTATGTTTGGCGTTAATAAAGGCAGATAGCGAACAAGAGGTAATAGACATCCTTAGTAATGCGGGTTATTGGGACAATCCAAAAGTATGGCGTTATTATGGAGACTATGAAAACAATTTTAATTCCATTGGTAATCAGCAAGCCCATCCAGTAGCTGCACTCGTAGAAAAAATAATTAATTCAGTAGACGCTCGTCTCATGCGCGAATGTCTCGTGCGGGGTATAGATCCCGAGTCTGAGGATGCTCCGCAAAGTATCACTGATGCAGTAGCTCTTTTCTTTGAGAATAGAAAAGTTACTGATTCTTGTATGGCTGGACGCATAAAGAATTGGGACGATCATAAAAGACTAGAAGAGTCTAAAGGAATTACTGTAGCAGCTACTGGATTTAAACCCCCACATAACATGTGCCTTACAATAGCTGATAATGGCGAAGGGCAGTCTCCAGCAGCAATGCCTACCACTTTTTTGTCCCTCACAAAATCAAATAAACTGAGAATTCCTTTTGTTCAAGGTAAATTCAATATGGGAGGTACAGGTGTTCTCAAGTTTTGTGGCAAACGAAATCTTCAACTCATCTTAAGCCGAAGGGATCCAAAGATTTGTAATTCAAATAGACCCTCATATAGTGATTGGGGGTTTACCATAGTACGTCGAGAGGACCCTGTTGGAACTCGGAGAAGTTCGGTTTACACCTATCTCGCACCCATCGATGCGAAAGGTGATCATGTGTCTGGCGATGTACTCCATTTTTCTGCTGACAGCATGCCTATTTTCCCCGAGCGTAATAAACCTTACGCAAGGGAGTCAGAATGGGGAACGCTTATAAAGCTTTACGAATACGCCACTGCACACAAATCACATATTCTAAGGAAAGACGGACTATTAGCTCCTGTCGACTTGCTCTTGCCGGAACTGGCATTGCCAGTACGTTTACATGAATGCAGAACTTATCCAGGTGGTGCGGATATTACTGTGAATGGTCTTATGGTTCGTTTATCAGATAATAAAGGCGATAATATCGAACCAGGTTTTCCATCGTCATCGCAATTATCAGTCGACGGACAACAGATTACTGCAACAATATTCGTTTTTAAAAAAGGGAAGAGCGATACATACAAAAAATCCGAGGGAATCATTTTTACTATTAACGGTCAAACCCATGGTCATCTAACCAATGATTTCTTTAAACGAACTGCACTTGGGTTGGGTTACCTGGCAGATTCTATACTGGTTGTGCTCGATTGTAGCAAGTTTTCCGGACGTGCCCGGGAAGATCTTTTTATGAATAGCAGGGATCGCTTAAGCAATGGGCCTCTACGTAAAGCAATAGAGGCCGAACTTCAAGAACTTTTGAAATCACACGAGGGGCTTCGTTCTCTTAAGGATAAACGCAGGCAAGAGGAGCTTGCGGAAAAACTTGATGATTCGAAACCACTTGAAGAAATATTGAACGAAATATTAAGGAAGTCACCAGTGCTATCATCATTATTTATAACCGGCAATAGGCTAACTAATCCTTTTAAGCCCAAAAAGGTGATAGCAGGTGAAAAAACCTTCCTTGGGAAACGATATCCAACATACTTCCATGTCAAAGGTAAAGCGCCGGGTAAACCACATCAAAGAGAATGCCACATTAATATGCGTTGCAGAGTCATTTTTGAAACTGATGCCGTTAACGATTATTTTAGTCGCGATACTGATCGAGGTGAATTTACATTAGAGATTAAGAAGGGTGAGGAATGGCGCAGGATTGATCCCTTGTTGAATTTATTCAATGGTATTGCTACAATCAGTTTTCATCTCCCAGAAAAAATCTCTGTTGGCGAAATTCTTCACTATCGGGCAATTGTAAATGACCCAACACAGTTGCAGCCTTTTATTAACGAGTTCTCAGTGAAAGTTAAAGCTCCAGCAACTCCTAACTCGAATCGCTCAACAAAAAGTAATACTCCAGGGGAAAAAGAAGGAAATAATAGAGAAATACCGGGAGGAATCACATTACCAAATATTATCGAGGTCTTCGAGGATAAATGGGAAGACCAATCCCCACCATTTACAAGATGGACCGTCCTTAGGATAACCAATGCTGGAGTAATAGACAATAATGAAGCCGAACCAATTTATGACTTTAAAATAAATATGGATAATATATACCTAAAAACAGAACTAAAAAACAAAAAGCGAGATGAGCAAATCACTAAGGCTCGCTTTAAATATGGAATGGTTCTTTTTGGATTAGCTTTAATTCAAAATAACCTGCAAAAGCAGAAAGCAAACGCGGAAATAGCTGCAACAACCAGCGATGACCATGATGACACAGAAACATCTGAACACACAATCGAAACACAAGTTGAAGAAATGAGCCAAGCACTTGCTCCCCTTTTAATTCCGATGATAGAAACATTGGGTGAATTAAATATAGAGTAGTTAAAATCATTAACGCGCCAACCGATGAAATAATACAACTTCTTGATTTGAACTAATGCTAGCATGCTGGACCGCATACCATTTGCGATTCGGAATAACCCGCCAAAGGCGGTTGTCGGAAGAGATGGCCATGTATGGAAAAAAGATTTCTTCAAAGCCGGCTTCATTAAGGCATGCCAAATATTTTTCCATTTGCCAATCGGGGTTTGAAAAAGCCACCATCTGAACTAATATGGTACTTGAGCTTGAAACCGCAGCCAAGGACTTAAAAGCTGACAGTAGTTCTTCGTAGTATCTTTCTAAACCGGGTTGCTTTCGGCTTCCAAGACTATAGTAACTCTCAGACTTTGAATCAGCACTACCGATTATCCAATAAGGAGCCGGTGTTTCTTTTCGCCCCTGGATTTGCCAGCGATTATACAATACATGGACCCCTGGATATGGAGGGGAAGTCAAAATTAAAGCTGGAGCATCATACTGTTTAATTTCAACTGTGTTTTTCAGATCGTGAACCGATTGTTGTAAACAGTGAACTTTGGGAGTTACTTTGTTACGTTGATATTGAGATTCAACAGCTGTTGAATACGCAATTATACCGTCTAACATTTCTTTTATGAATACGAAAAACTGATACCTGAATTCTTTCGCAGATGGAATTATACTTCGGCAATCAAGCGCCCACTGTGCTGTTCTAAGTAATGCGCATTTTATAAAGTCCCTCGCATTCTGGGATGTTAAGTTATCTATTTCATAAAGTACAAATTCTAAGGTCTTTCGAATTGGCCATAAACGCCGTCCCGTGATGTTTTTTTGATAACCCCGCTCTATCCATTCTGTGGCTCGTATCGGCGGCCTGTGTAGATTTAACTTATCTGGTACAGCTTTAGTCCAATCCTTTATAGACTGGATCTCGTCGTTTGTAAGTGGAGTGGTTTTAACCTTTGCGATAAAAACGGCTAACGAATTAATATCGGTTCCAATTGCGGACCTACCCATAGCAGCTGACTCAACAAGAGTTGTTCCACCTCCCATAAAGGGATCGATAACAAGGTCACCAGGCTTCGTAAAAGCCTGAATCATGGCATTAGCAAATATGGGCGAGAACCGTGCAGGGTATCTATAAAAAGTGTGAGTCAATCCCTGAACTGGCTCTTTATTCATAACTGACTTCCTTATTCTAATAAGAATATCATTGTTGTTAGCGATAGACGAAGGTGTAGCATATGGAATGCAATTCTGTTCACCACACAAATAGGATTCATGAAGTGGATTATGGTTATTCATTAAGCCCATATTTCGTCGTCCTTTCGCGGAGATTAGCCTTATTACTTCTCTATAAATAATTGTATTACCTTTTATCTGTTTGAATATTTTTTCTGCCATAATGCATTCTAATATAGTCATGGGTGGTAGTTTACCTGTTGAGCATTCTTACTTTATGACACTTTCTCCAGAAGCACTTCTCGCGTTACATATTGAATAGATTAAGAAACCGGTCACCTCGTGGAAAGTGACCGGTTGATTTGAGACTCTGTTCTCTTTTTTGAAGTCATTATTCTTATCTACTATTACGTTTCAGCGGAGACTACCTACTCCACCGTCACCGACTTGGCCAGGTTCCGCGGGTTGTCGACGTCGCAGCCGCGGGCGACGGCCATGTGGTAGGCCAGGAGCTGCAGGGGTATAACCGAAAGCAAGGGGGTGAACAACTGATCAGCATTGGGAATGGTGACAACTTCGTCGCATTCCTCGATAATTTTGGCCATCCCCTCTTTGGTTATTCCTATTATAGTTCCTTTACGGGCCTTGACTTCTTTGATATTTGACATCATCTTGTCCTGCAGGTCATCCTGGGTGATCAGTGAGATCACAGGAACGCCTTCCTCAATCAAGGCCAGGGTACCGTGTTTAAGCTCTCCGGCCGCATAGGCCTCGGCGTGGATATAGGAGATCTCCTTGAGCTTCAGGGCTCCTTCCAGCGCTATCATGTGGTCCAGACCTCTGCCCAGGAAAAAGGCACTGGAAGCCTGGTGGTACTTACCGGTGATGGCTTCCACTCCTGCCGAGCACTCCAGGACCTGCAGGATCTTATCCGGGAGGGCGGCAAGCTCTTTAACCATTCCTGTTATGACCTCTGGCGGGAGGGTCCCCCTCTGTTCAGCCATGAATATGGCGATCATATACATCAACAGCACCTGGGTGGAGTAGGCCTTGGTAGAAGCCACGGAAATCTCCGGTCCCGCCCAGGTGTACAAGACAGCATCGGCTTCCCGGGCCACTGAGCTGCCCACCACATTGGTCACGGCCAGGATTTTGACTCCGCGTCTTTTAGCTTCCCTCAGCACTGCCAAGGTGTCGGCGGTTTCCCCGGATTGGCTGACCACAATCAAAATGGATTTTTCCGGCCAGAGTACCTCCCGGTAACGGAATTCGGAGGCAATGTCCACCTCTACCGGTACCCGCGCCAGCTTTTCAATCAAATACCTGCCCACCATTCCGGCATGGTATGCGGTACCGCAGCCCACGATGAATACCTTCTGGACATCCTGCAGGAACAAATCCAGTTGGACATCGGGAAACTCAATCCTGCCATCAGCAATCCTTCCCCGCATGGTGTCCCGCAGAGCCCGGGGCTGTTCATGGATCTCCTTGAGCATAAAATGAGGATACCCGTTTTTCTCCGCCTGTATGGGATCCCAGTCCACCGTAAATACATCCTTGTGAATCTCATTCCCATCAACAATGCTGCTGAGCCGGACCCCGGTCGGGGTAAGGACCGCCATTTCTCCATCTTCCAGGACGTAGAACCGGTTGGTTCGGGCCAGAACGGCCGGTATATCGGAAGCCAGAAAGAACTCCCGTTCTCCAATTCCTACCATCATCGTGCTGTCCTTGCGGACGGCCACAATCTTATCCGGTTCTTTCGGGCTTACCACTGCTATGGCATAAGAACCTTTAAGGTGGGCAACAGCATTCCGAACCGCTTCCACCAGGTCGCCCTGGTAGCAGTCTTCAATCAGATGGGACAGTACCTCGGTATCGGTTTGCGATTGAAATACGTGTCCTTTTTGCTCCAGCCAGCGCCGCAAAGGGCTAAAGTTCTCTATGATCCCGTTATGAACCACCGCAAAATTCCCCTGGCAATCGACATGCGGGTGGGCATTGACATCGCTGGGGATACCGTGGGTGGCCCAGCGGGTATGGCCCACGCCGATGGTAGCCTGAGGTTTTCCGTTGAGATAATCCTCCAACCGGGACAGACGGCCCTCGCGTTTCTCTATCCAGAGACCGTCATCGGTTATAACCGCCACTCCGGCTGAGTCACATCCGCGATACTCCAGTTTCTTCAATCCTTCTATAATCTCCGGGATGGCATCCCGGTAGCCTGCATAACCAATTATTCCACACAATTTCTCGCGACCTCCTTGCATCAAAAACCACAGACCGGCCTTTTTGTTCCCCCATTACTGGAGGGTTTTGTAGACCGGCTAACGATGGTGGTACACCGAGGGGCATCCGCCGAACATTTCGATTAACCCCTACCTCGTCAACCCACACCGGTATTATCACCTGGTTGGTGCGGGTTCAGGCGCTTGCATACTTTACGGCTCTCTCAACAGCCGGAGTTTTAACCATATTTAATTATTAACCGCTATCTCCTCCCTTCACTTGACCTTCAGCACGGCTGTTTTTATCTTATCCACCACCTCCTGCAGTAGGAACTCATCAGGACCCTGGGCCATGATCCTTATTTTCGGTTCGGTCCCTGAGGGCCTCACCAGAACCTTGCCCCACTCGCCAAGCCTTTCTTCAGCCTGGCGGATGGCATCCTGAACTTCCATACTATTAAGAATAGAATCCTTATCCTTAATGTCAAGGTTTATCAGCATCTGGGGATACTGCTCCATCTCACGAGCCAGCTCCGAAAGCGGCAGGCCGGTCTCCCGCATGACCTCAGCCAATTTAAGGGAAGACAGGAGTCCGTCACCGGTAGTAGCATAATCAAGAAATATTATATGTCCGGACTGCTCCCCTCCCAGCCGGGCACCGCTCTCCTGCATCCTCTCCAGTACGTAGCGGTCCCCAACCTGACAGCTCAATACCTCCACCTTCTCCCGCCGGAAGGCAATATCGAGCCCAATATTGCTCATCACCGTAGTCACAACCTTGGGGGGATTAAGCAGCGATGAGCGCTGCAGGTGCAGGCCGCAGATTACCATAATATGATCGCCGTCAATGATGTTGCCGCGCTCGTCGACTGCCACTACCCGATCGGCATCACCGTCATAGGCGACCCCCAGATCGGCGTGGTGTTCCAGCACTGCTCTTCTCAACGCTCCCGGGTAGGTTGAGCCGCAGCGTTCATTGATATTGAGGCCGCTGGGCTGGTTGTGAATCGGTATCACCTTGGTCCCCATCTCTTCCCACATCTGCGGTGCCACTTCATAAGCGGCGCCGTTGGCACAGTCAACCACGACTTTGAGCCCCTTCAGGTCCCTGGTACCGCGATAACATCTCATTAAGAAATTTATATAGTTCTGCGACGCTTTATCCAGTTCGTAGACCCTGCCAATATCACCGCCCTCCGGGCGTACCCGGATCTCATCCTGGTTAAAAACCAGTCTTTCGATCTCATCTTCCACCTCATCCGGCAGCTTGTAGCCCTCGGGACCAAAAAACTTGATGCCGTTGTACTCCATCGGGTTATGGGAAGCCGAAATAACCACTCCGCAGGAAGCCTGGTATTTTTGGGTCAGGTAGGCTACGCCTGGAGTAGGTATAACCCCGGCCTTAAGGACATCGGCCCCTACTGAACAGATCCCCGCCACCAGGGCTGATTCCAGCATATCCCCGGAAATCCGGGTATCCCGGCCTACCAGGATGCGGGGACGTGCTACCTTGTGGGAAAGCACAAAGCTCCCCGCACGACCCAGCTTGAAAGCAAGCTCCGGTGTCAGCTCCTGGTTGGCTATTCCCCTGGCGCCATCAGTTCCAAATAGATTACCCACTGTTTTCTTCCTCCCCTTTAACCATGCAGTAATTATTGCTTGTATCCTTCTGCAGGCAGTAACTATTATATTCTAATAAACTCCGGTCGATTTGGTTACACCAAATCTATTACTGAACAGGCTCTTCCTGCTGTTCAGCGGCAGATATATCCACCATGACCGTTACCTGCTGGGGAAAGATCTCAATCCCCGGTATCGCGGCCAACTCAACCTCCTGTCTAAAGCTCTGGTTTCTCCCGGAGATATCTACCGGTTTTGTTTTCACGGATTCAATCCCGGCCAGGTCCTGTTCAGAACCGATCAGGGTCACCTTTGAGGGAACGGTGGCCGTTTCCCCGACAACAAATCCTTCCGGCGATTTCCCGGTCAGGGAAGGACTAACCGCCACCACGGTATAGCTGCTTACCTTTTCTATGACTACATAAGCCTGTACCTCACCGGGCATGATTTCCACCCCGGTAACCGGCTTTCCAAATCCGTCCAGTGCGGTCACCTGGGTAGCAAGTGCCGCTGTATCCCGCAACGAACCCAGATCCAGATGAATAACCAGCGAATCTACTCGATTTATTTTTTCCAAGTCCCCTCGTACCACACATTTCTCCGGGGTTACATCGATTCCAGCCACCCGGTAGCCGGCCGGGGGCTCCTCTCTCACCCGGTAGGATACCGGGAAGATATACTCCCCGCTCTCAGTAATCTCCACCCTGACCTCGGCCGGTGTGACTGAAGAGACCCGGGTACCGGGCATCTGTTCCACCCGTACTGGTACCGTATACACCCCGGGTTCCTTATCCTTCAAGTCTATATAAGCGCTGATTTCCCGGGCGCTGCGCGGAGTGCCTACAATACTGACACTGACCTCCTCGGGATAAGAAGCCGACAGACCGGGACTTAGATTAATGCATTTCAAGCTAACCCCGGCGACATCCTGCTGCTTGATAATTACATTCTCATTGGTGATAAAAAGCCACAAGAGCATGGCCATTATCACCGAAACTACTTTTAGATGCCAGGTGCTCGTTTTATTCATGCTTATCCTCCCGTTTCCGCCAGATGATCTGTTTACGGGAGTATTGATCCCGCAGTTCCTGGAGCAGGATTGCTTTAAGCGCCCGGCTGTCAAGCCCCCTGGTCAGTGTTCCCTCCCGGGCCAAAGCCAGGCCTCCCGTCTCTTCCGAAACCACAATCGCCAGGGCATCACTTACCTCCGATATCCCCACTGCTGCCCGGTGCCTGGTTCCCAGGTTTTTTTCCAGATTGGGGTTGTCGCTGAGCGGCAGAAAGGCCCCGGCCCGGCGAATCCGCCCCTGGCTTATTATTACTGCGCCATCGTGCAGCGGGGTGTTGGGGGTAAAGATGTTTATTAACAGCTCGGATGAGATGGCCGCATCAACATCAATCCCGATTTCGGAATAGTCGTCAATACCAGTCTCGCGCCTCCAGACAATCAGGGCGCCGATCCGGAAACGGGACAGCTCCTCTACTGCGGTGATGACTTCTTCCACGTGGCGCTCAATATCGGGAGTCCTGTCCATCATACGGTGGGAGAAAAAGCTGCCCCTTCCCAACTGCTCCAGGGCCCGGCGCAGCTCAGGCTGGAACACCACCGGCAGGGCAATAAATATTCCAGTCCATACCTTGTTGATCAGCCAGTTCACGGCACTGAATCCCATCCAGCGTGATACCGCGGAAAAGCCCAAGAGTATAATAAGGCCCTTCAAGAGCTGCTCGGCCCGGGTTCCCCGGATAAGCAGCAGCAGACGGTAGCAGACATAAGATACAATGATTATATCGCCGAGATTGACAAGGAGCCTGATCGGATCAGAAGCCAGGGCTGCCAGCACTTCCAGATTCACTGCTTGTTCCTCCAAAAATTTTACCCCTATATTATACTAGAGATAACTATGATAGCACAAAATGCCGCTTATTTAGACCCTAACGGCGGTGAAAGGACCGGAGTGGAGTGATGATGTTCGCAGCCGACCTGCAGGCAGGAACACGTCAACGAGAATGCTCGTAAAATCTTCGCGGTAACGGATGGGGGACGGAGAATCCGCCCTCCCCGTTCGCTCCTGAGAACCGTCCGTAAGCCGCGCCGCTAAAGCGCTCTGTTTTTCCTGGAAATCCCGTAAGTGCCAATCTCCATGTCAATACTCCAATATCTCTGCTGACTGTTGTAGGCCAAAGGCTTGGCCCGCTTGGGATCAACCCGGCCGCTCCCATCAAGCACCTCCTCATCCGCATGGCCGGCCACAATCTCAGCCACAAAGAGGTCGTGACTTCCCAGGGGCAGAATATGTCGAACCACACATTCCAGATTTACCGGACATTCCTTGATCAGCGGTGGTCTGACCCAGGAAGCCGGCAGAGGTGTAAATCCGGTGGCCTGGAACTTATCCACATCGCGTCCTGAAACCATTCCACAATAGTCGACCCGGCTCAGATGATCTGCAGAAGGGATATTGACCACCAGTTCCTGTGAACGGCTGATCAATTGGTGTGAATAGCGGCTGGGCCGAATAGCAATCCCGACCATCGGTGGCTGGGAACAGACCACACCTGCCCAGGCGATGGTGATGATATTCGGTTTTCCATCCTGATCAGCGCTGGTTACCAGGACCACGGGCACCGGGTATAAACTGGCAGTCGGTCTCCGCTCAACCTTCATGTTTGTTCCTCCTTCATATCGAAATAACCCGGGAATATCGGATCGCTGCCGAGCTCCCCGGAGAAAAACGAACCCCGCCTTTTTCAGCAGGGCTGTCAGACTGTTACACAGTATTAAGCAGGTTATCTTGCGGCTCGTCACCGGTGATTCACTCACCGGCCGGCGAACATGTATATGGTTCAGGTATAATAACCCATCATCCCGCTCCCGCACCAGTTGTTGCACCGTCAGCGGTTGCGACTGCAGTCATGACCGGGTTTTGGCCTCCATAATTCTCTGATGTTCGGTCATATCTCTCAAGGCCTCAATGGCACCGATCAGGTTACCCTCTCTGTCGTACAGGGGAACCGCCCTAGCCCACAGTTTACGCCTTCCCCCCTTCAGCGCCGGTACGTCTACCACGTCGGTTAAAACATAGTGTTCCTGTTTTATCTCGGCATAATCCCGCTCAATATTCTCAGGACGGAGTACCAGGTCTATAAGGATCGGCCTTTTTTTGCCGTATAGAGGCACTGCGTATTCATAATTGCCCCGCCCCAGCATTTTCTCGGCCGGAACCCCGGTAAGATCCTGCATGGCATGGTTCCATACCGTAACCTTTCCCTCCAGGTCAATAGCCATGACCGCATCCGGCAGGTATTCAACAAAATCAACCATGAACTGGTTTGATTCCTTGAGGGCTATTTCCTCTATCTTGCGCGCAGTGATGTCCCGGGCAATACCCTGAATGGCTACGGCTTCATGTTCCTTGTAAATAAGCCATGCACTTACCTCCAGATATACGCGGGCGCCATGTTTGGTAATTATCTCGGTTTCGTAGGTCAGGGGTTTATGTTTACCCTTTTTCTGCTGGGCCATACGTCTTCCGAAAGCCAGGTACCTTTCGTGCTGTGGTCGGCACTCCTCGGCAATCAGCTGATTGACGTTCATGTTCAGCAGTTCTTCGTGCCAGTAACCGGTAGCTTTCTCCACCATTTTATTTACCCGGAGATAGTTGCCCTCCAGATCGTGGACGTAGATAAGATCGCTGGAGTTTTCAAACAGTTCGATATAGCGATCCATGCTGTCCTTGAGTTTGCGCCGGGTTTCCTTGATATCAGTGATATCCCGGATTATAGCCAGGAAGTATTCCCGGTTCTGAACATAGGTGCTTTTGCACTTGACTTCCGCCCAGAACGCGCGCCCCGAACGATCTTTAACCAGCCATTCCACTACCTGTGTCTGGGGGCTGTTAGAAGCTACCTTCTTTATCCACTGGGTGATTACATCTCTGGTCATTGGGGGCTCATCCGCACTGAGATCCGCCACCCCCAACTGCCTGAATTCCTCCAGACTATAACCAAACATCTGACAGGCTCTTTGATTGGCATCGAGGATAGTAGCGCTGCGAACATCGTATATAAACAGGGCATCATTCACTTCATCAAAGATGGCACGGTATTCGGCATCGGATATGTTTAGACTCGGTTTTTCTCCAGGTATCTCATGGATTATGGATATCAGACCATTGGGTGCCGGACAAATAGTTTCGCGATACTTGCGGCCCTGGTATTCAATCTGAACTGCTTTGGCCTGTCTGGTCTCAATTACCTGCATGTAGGCCAGGTAGGAAGGTGTACCTACCGTTTCGGGGAACAGGTCCAGCAGTTTTCGCCCTTCCAATTCCGCCACTGTACAGTCATACATTTCGGCGTAAGCTTCGTTAACGTAACTGATCCTCCAGTCCTTGTTGAGCGATAGCACGGGCATCCCGATGCTGTCCAGCAAAGCCCGGTGATTGACCTTGCTCTTAAACATTCAAGCCCTCCTTTCTTACATGATCTGCGGACTTTCGGCATTAAGCATCTGCTGAATATTCATAATAATTCTATTCTTTCAATCCCTTCCCCTTCCTCTTTTTAATGACAAGCAATATGAATAACTTTTCAGGTTCAAGAGCTTTCCAACACCCTGATCTAAGATATTCAAAAATAATAACGCTGTTTACAATATGCAGGCAGCGTTATCAGCAATGGAATTCAATTGTTGACCCAGTTGGATCAGGCAGTCTCAAGTGCGGCCGGCCACTCCGTGTCGCCGACCGCCCCCTCAGCAGCCGGATTCCGGTTTCTTGCTTTCTTTCAATAACAGGTAATTTATACTGTCAACCATGGCCTGCCAACTGGCTTCGATAATGTTCTCAGAAACCCCTACCGTACTCCACTTCTCCACTCCGTTGGTTGATTCAATCAATACCCGTACGGTGGCCGATGTTCCGGCGGTCCCATCCAATACCCGCACCTTGTAGTCACTGAGCTGCATCTGCTCCACGGTGGGGAAAAAGTCGACCAGGGCTTTACGCAGGGCGTTGTCCAGGGCATTAACCGGCCCGTCGCCTTCGGCAGCAGTGTGAACCACCTCTTCGTCAACCTTTACTTTAATGATGGCCTCGGCGGCCATGCCGTTGTCCTCCCTTTTTTCCACAATGATCTTCAGGTTAACCAACTGAAAGTATTCCCGGAACTGTCCGAAGGCCTTGTGCAGCAGCAGTTCCAGGGAGGCCTCGGCCCCTTCAAACTGGAAACCTTCATTTTCCAGCTCCTTGATCTCACGAATTATCTGACGGCTGGTAGCATCGTACATGTTTACATCCAGATCAAATTCCCGGGCCTTGTAGAGCAGGTTTGAGGTTCCCGATAGCTCCGAAACCAGCACCCTCCGGTGATTGCCCACCGCCTCCGGGAAGGTGTGTTCGTAGGTCTGGGAGTTCTTTAGGAGGGCACTGACATGGATGCCGCCTTTATGAGCAAAGGCACCGTGCCCCACATAGGGCTGGTTATTGGCATGGGGCATGTTGGCCACTTCACTGATGTACCGCGAGGTCTCCGTCAGCCGCTTCAGCCTGCCCGGGGGAAGACAGTAGTGGTTCATTTTAATCTCCAAATTAGGTATGATGGCGCATAAATCAGCATTGCCGCAGCGTTCGCCGTAGCCGTTCATCGTCCCCTGTACCTGGGTAACCCCCTGCCTGACTGCGGCCAGGGAATTGGCTACCGCAGTCCCCCCGTCATTGTGCACATGTATGCCCAGAGGAACCGACAGGTACTTCTTCATCTGCTGTACGATGTCCTCTATCTCCCAGGTCATACAGCCGCCGTTGGTATCACACAGGACCACCCAGTCGGCCCCCGCTTCCTGAGCGGTCAGGCATACCTCACGCGCGTATTCGGGATTGTTCTTGAAACCGTCAAAAAAGTGTTCGGCATCGAAGATGACTTCCAGCCCGCGATTCTTTAAGTACCTTACAGTATCCCGAACCATGGCCAAATTCTCCTCCAGGGTGGTTTCCAGGGCCTTCAGTACATGAAAATCCCAGGCCTTCCCAAAAATCGTGGCTACCTGGACCTGGCTTTCAACCAGAGCCTGGATGTTGGCATCCTGCTGAACCGGTATTCCCGGTTTGCGAGTACTGCCAAAAGCCGCAATCCTGGCAAATTCCAGATTGAGTTCTGATACCCGGTGGAAAAATTCAATGTCCTTGGGATTGCTGCCCGGCCAACCGCCCTCGATATATGAAACCCCCAGTTGGTCCAAGCGTTGGGCAATCTTTAATTTATCTTCCACCGACAGCGAAATCCCCTCACCCTGTGAACCATCTCTCAATGTGGTGTCGTAGATATAAATGTTTAGCTTCTTATCCCCAAACCTATTTACCCCTCTCTCTAATTTTTCGTGCTACCAGATCCCCCATCTGTTGTGTGTTAACCCGAATCCTGCCCTCCTCGAAAATGTCGGGGGTGCGATAACCTTCGCTCAATACCAGGCGTACCGCATCCTCAATCTCTCGTGCTTCCTCTACCAGATTGAAAGAGTACTCCAGCATCATGGCCGCGGAGAGGATGGTTGCCAGTGGATTGGCTTTTTTCTGTCCGGCAATATCTGGAGCCGAGCCGTGAGAAGGTTCATACAGTCCTACTGCACCGCCCAGTGAAGCGGAGGGCAGCATACCAATGGAACCGGTCAGCATGGAGGCCTCATCGGTCAGTATGTCCCCAAACAGGTTTTCGGTAACAATCACATCGAACTGCCGGGGATGGCGAATCAACTGCATGGCACAGTTATCAACATACATATGAGTCAATTCCACATCCGGGTATTCGGCGGCCAGCCTGCTCACCACCTCACGCCACAGGCGGGAGGTCTCAATTACATTGGCCTTGTCTACCGAGGTCAGGTGTTTTCTCCTTTTACGGGCGATTTCAAAGGCCAGGCGACAGATCCTCTCTATCTCCATATCGGAGTAGGTGCATACGTCAACGGCGATTTCCCCCTCCTCGCTCTGCTTCCGGCTTTTCTCCCCAAAATACAGGCCTCCGGTCAACTCCCGAACTACCAGAATGTCAATGTCCCGGATTACTTCGGGCTTCAGCGTCGAGGCCTCGACCAGATCCGGAAACAGGAAAGCAGGGCGCAGGTTGGCATATAGCCCCAGGTGCTTGCGCAGTGGCAAAAGCGCTCCCACCTCGGGGCGCAGCTCTACCGCCAAATCCTCCCACTTGGGTCCCCCAATGGCCCCCAGCAGAACCGCCTGACTTTCCTGGCAGAGTTTAAGGGTTTCATCCGGCAGGGGTTTCCCCACGGCATCTATGGCAGTTCCCCCCACCAGGCCTTCCTGAAAATCAAACCGGTGGCCATACTTTTCTCCTATAGCCTGCAGCGCCTTGACGGCCTCGGGTACGATCTCTGCTCCAATCCCGTCTCCGGGAAGTACTGCTATCCTGTACAAGCTACTTCACCTTCTCCTTGACGTAGTTTATCAGCCCGCCTTTACCAATTATCTCCTGCATAAAACCGGGAAAAGGTTCGGCCAGGTACGTCTTCCCACGGGATAGGTTTCTGATCTCTCCCTGGAGCAGGTCCACTTCCAGGGTATCACCCTCCTGCACCTCATCGACGCACTGGGGACATTCCAGAATCGGCAGCCCGATATTGATTGAGTTGCGATAGAAGATCCGGGCAAATGACCGGGCGATAACACAGGAAACTCCGGCAGCCTTGATGGCAATCGGGGCATGCTCCCGGGAGCTGCCGCAGCCAAAGTTTTTGTCCGCTACGATAATATCACCGCGGTTAACCCGGGAAGGAAAAGACGGATCAGCGTCCTCCATACAGTGTTTGGCCAGTTCCGCCGGGTCCGAAGTGTTAAGGTAGCGGGCTGGGATAATGGCGTCGGTATCCACATCGGATCCAAACTTGTGCACCCTTCCGGTTAAGTTCATCTACTTCACCTCCCACGGCGGAGTTATTGCTCCCTTGATGGCGGAAGCCGCAGCCACCGCCGGGGATGAGAGGTAGACCTCGCTCCCGGGATCCCCCATCCTGCCCACAAAGTTCCGATTGGTAGTGGCGAGGGCCCTTTCACCCCGGGCCAGGATTCCCATATGCCCTCCCAGGCACGGCCCACAGGTTGGGGTGCTTACTGCCGCCCCGGATTCAATAAATACCTCGATGATTCCTTTTCTCAGGGCCTCTAGATAGATCTCCTGAGTTCCCGGGAAGACTATCAGACGGGTCTCGGAGTGGACCCTTTTACCCCGGAGAATCTCGGCCGCGATCTCCAGGTCCTCCATACGGCCGTTGGTGCAGCTGCCTATCACCACCTGGTCAATGGTGATTCCGGCCACTTCGCTGACGTTCCTTGTGTTTTCCGGGAGGTGGGGAAGGGCCACCAAAGGCTCCATACCGGTAACATCGTACTCCCGGATCTCCGCATACCGGGCATCCGGATCACTGTAGCAGAGAGTGAATTCGCGTTTGTTCCTGCCGTTGACATAGTTGAGGGTAACATCATCGGGAGCTATTATCCCGTTCTTTCCACCGGCTTCAATGGCCATGTTGGCCATGGTGAAGCGGTTATCCATTGATAGGGAGTCGATAACCGGCCCGGTGAATTCCATGGCCATGTAGCGGGCACCATCAACCCCGATATCACCGATAACCCTCAGGATCAAATCCTTGCCGCTTACATAGGGTGGTAGTTCCCCGTGGAATACAAACCGAATGGTTTCCGGCACCTTGAACCAGGCCTCTCCGGTAGCCATAGCTGCGGCCATATCGGTAGAACCCACCCCGGTGGAGAAAGCCCCCAAGGCCCCGTAGGTGCAGGTATGGCTGTCGGCACCGATTATCAGCTCCCCGGGCAGGACCAACCCCTCCTGCGGAAGCAGACAGTGTTCTATGCCCATGCGTCCGATTTCAAAGTAGTTGACAATACCGTGTTTCCTGACAAAATCCCGCATGCGCTTGGCCTGTTCGGCCGACTTGATATCCTTGTTGGGAGTAAAATGATCCGGCACCAGCACGATCCGGGTGGTGTCAAATACCCGTTCAAGGCCGAGTTTCTCGAATTCCTCGATGGCAACCGGCGTGGTGACATCGTTGCCCAGGACCACGTCAACCCGGCAGTTTAACAATTCCCCCGGATGGACTTCTTCCTTCCCCGCATGTCTAGCCAAGATTTTTTCTGTTATCGTCATTCCCATTTAAGTCGACAACTCCTCCCACCTGATCTGGTTTGCTTATTTCATA
>CZCB01006290.1_pt1 | contig 34912 bp, 35 predicted proteins | sample 591991 | NCBI WGS metagenome assembly CZCB01 (sample SAMEA3556809, study PRJEB10932) | anaerobic digester metagenome
GCCTTTCCCGTTTTTAAAGCTATACCCTTCGATATATCCAAGGCTTATTCAGGAGTTGAAAAATTTCTAAATGCACCGAAAATAAAAAAGTTTTTAACTACAGATATAATGAATATTCTTAATAAATATAGAAACCACAGCGGTAATTTTATATTTAATTACACATTGGAATATCATAACTATAAATACCACAATATCAGAAGTAAGGCACCTTATTTCATGCCCTTAAATATGCTTGCCTTTGATGAACCTAAGGATGAGTTGAGAGATAAAATTGAAAATGCATTTTTGGGAGCATGGAAGTATAGCATGATAGACGATAACTATAAAGTTTCATATAATAATGTAAATAACCCTAACAACCCCAAAATATGGGCCCAGTGTTTCACTGGTACCTTTATAAAGTTGTTCAAGGCTGGACTTCTTTCCCAGGGGGTTTCTGACATGGAAAGCAATATTATTGTAGATGAGTTGATTCCATTGCTTTCTCAGGCCTATAATGGGATTAAGCCTGATTTATCCATAGACCCTGGGAAACGATATGTAAGAATTTGATTTTAAATTTCTTCCTTTTTCTGTTTTTTATGCTTCCTATTTATGGTATAATGTTTATACCAATAAATATATCGGAGGGTATGATGATAATAACTACAACGCCCAATGTAGAAGGTAAAAAAATTGTTGAATACAAGGGAATTGTATTTGGTGAAGTTATTTCAGGTGTTAATTTTGTAAAGGATATTGCTGCAGGACTGACTAATTTTTTTGGCGGAAGATCCCGTTCATATGAAGGGGAACTGATTGAAGCGCGGGAAAATGCATTGTTAGAAATGGAAAGCAGGGCAATGTCCATGGGAGCAAATGCAGTGGTAGGTGTTGATGTAGATTATGAAGTCCTTGGACAGGGAAACGATATGCTCATGGTTACAGTTTCTGGAACAGCTGTTGTAGTAGAATAAGATTCACATTGAAAATTTACAGGTAGTAAATGTAAACTAAATTAGACTGATAGGTTCTAATTCAGATCATTGATAAACCCGCTATTTTAGCGGGTTTGTTATTTGACAGCAGTCTAAGGACGCAAGTCCTCATTTTTTATTGAAATTATTGTCCTTATTGATTTAAAATAAAGATGCAACTAAAATAGATTCTATGAGTATTGTAATAATTTTGTCATAGTGGTAAAATATACACAAGAACTTTAAAAGAGGTAAATATGAAAATAGACAATTGGATTAAATTAATTTTTGACAACTTATATGATGGAATCTTAATTATTGATACCAATGAAATTGTTAGATATATAAATCCAGCATATACAAGAATTACAAAAGTTACCTATGATGAAATAGTAGGCAATAGGTTAAGGGATATTAGACCAGGAGCAAGACTACAAAATGTTTTAAGAACTAAAAAACCAATTGTCGGTGCCCTAAGAGAAGAATATGGAATTCATTATTCAGTAAATATGTCACCAATATTTGAAAATTCAGAATTAATTGGAGCTATATCGGTTGTAAGTACCATAGATGATATTTATAAGTTATATCAAGATATAGATAAGTATAAATCAAAAGTAAAGTCCCTTGAAAGTAGAATTAAAGCAATCCAAAAGGCAAAGCATACATTAAATGATATAATTTCTGTGGATGAAAGCTCAATAAAAGTAAAGAATACGATTAAAAGAATAGCTAACAAGGATATCACTGTATTGATAATGGGGGAAAGCGGAACTGGAAAAGAATTGTATGCAAATGCCATACATAACGAATCAGACAGAGCCCATGGTCCCTTTATAGCTGTTAATTGCGCTTCTTTTAATGGAAACTTATTGGATAGCGAACTTTTCGGCTATGAGGAAGGGGCCTTTACCGGAGCTAAAAAAGAAGGCAAAATGGGTTTGTTTGAAGCTGCAAATAAGGGAACTATATTTTTGGATGAAATATCAGAAATGGATTATGAAGTACAAGCAAAATTATTAAGAACCCTTCAAGAGGGAACTATAAGAAGAGTAGGAAGTGTTAAAGAAACATCTATAGATGTAAGGGTTATAGCGGCAACAAACAAGAACCTTGAAGAAATGGTTAGTAATGGTAGCTTCAGACATGATTTGTATTATAGAATATCTGTCTTTCCTTTAATAATACCTCCTTTGAGAGAAAGGAAAGATGATATTCTTCCTTTAATAAATAATTTTTTAAGCCCTTATAAAAACGATTTTAAAAAAGATATTATTTTGAGTCGTGAAGCGGAAAAAGCATTATATAATTACGAATGGCCTGGGAATGTTAGGGAGTTAATAAATGCACTTGAATTTGCAATAAATATGATGGAAGACAATGTTATAAAACATGAACATTTGCCTGTAAGAATACAAGCTGAAAAAGCAGAAAATAGCAGGTATAAATTAAACGATATAATTAGGGAAGTTGAAAAGAAAGAGATCATTAAACGAATAGAGTTTTATGGTGACACTATTGAAGGTAAAAGAAAAGCAGCAAATAGTCTTGGAATATCATTGGCTACCTTGTATAATAAACTAAAATAAAAGACGGCTAAGCAGTTTCTAAGAAATTAGAAATAAAAATAAAAGTTTCTAATTTCTTAGAAGTTTTTATTTTGTCATAAAAACAAGAGCGTGACTGACAAATGTTTAACATTAACGATAAAAATTCTAAAATTTTGGAAATCGTGATATTTTTTGAGATTAGTGTTAATAATAATAGTTGAAAATTAAACAAATAAATTTTTTGTAAATTGGCATGGTAATTGCTGTTAATATAATTACATAAATTACATAATATTAGGAGGGTTTTATGTTAGCAATATTAGGATTTTTATCAGTAGTATTATTATTAGTTGCAGTAATGACAAAAAAGCTAACACCCACGGTTGCACTTGTAGCCGTACCTACACTTATGGCATTGATTGCCGGGTTTGGTTTTGAGGTGGGTGGATTTATTACCAATGGCATTAAAACAATAGCACCTACAGGAGTTATGTTTATATTTGCTATTTTATTCTTTGGTGTTTTAAGTGATGCCGGTACCTTTGATCCAATAATTAAAAAAATAATAAAAGCTGTTGGAAGTGACCCTGTAAAAATTGCAATTGGAACAGCAGTATTAGCCATGTTAGTTCACTTAGACGGTTCAGGGGCTGTAACATTTTTGGTGACAATACCAGCAGTATTACCCTTGTATGATGCTGTAGGTATGAGCAGAACATCATTAGCAACTATAGTTGCCTTGTCAGCAGGTACCATGAATATTGTACCATGGGGTGGACCTACATTAAGAGCAGCAACATCATTAAACGTTCCTGTAACAGATTTATTTAATCCTGTTTTGATACCTGTTCTAGTAGGTTTAATTACTGTTTTGCTGATAGCGGCATTTATAGGGAAGAAGGAAAAAGCAAGAATTGGAGATGTTAAACTTGCTAATGTAGGAAATACAGAACAAGAAGTTGATTCTGAAAAATTAAAACTACAAAGACCAAAATTGTTTGCAGTAAATATATTATTAATTATTGCTGCTATAGGAATAATGATCTCTAATTTATTCCCGCCACAGGTTGTATTTATGTTTGCATTTTGTATAGCAATAGTTATAAATTATCCAGATGTTAAAGAACAAAAAGCACGTGTTGATGCCCATGCTAAGGCAGCTTTGATGATGGCCAGTGTTCTCTTTGCTGCAGGTGCATTTACAGGAATAATGAAAGAAACGGGTATGATCACGGCAATGTCAGAAGTAATGGTAAAATTAATACCAACATCTTTGGGAAGATTTATACCGGCAGTTACTGGTATATTAGCTATGCCTATGAGTTTACTGTTCGATCCTGACTCATTCTACTTTGGAGTACTACCTGTACTAACAAGTACAGCGGCTCAATTCGGAATAGATCCTATAATGATTGGTAGGGCAGCAATATTAGGACAAATGACTACAGGTTTCCCAGTAAGCCCATTAACAGCTTCAACATTCTTGTTAATAGGTTTAGCAGGAGTAGACTTTGGAGAACATCAGAAAAAGACTATCCCATTAGCCTTTTTAGTTACAATTGTAATGCTAATAGTATCTATAGTAATAGGGGTAATCGCATTTTAAAAAGGAGGTAGTGAATTGAAAAAAATAAGAATAGGGTCTGGTGCCGGCTATGCCGGCGACAGATTAGAACCCGCATTAGAATTAATAGAAAAAGGTCATATAGACTATATAAGTTTTGAATGCTTGGCAGAAAGAACAATTGCTATAGCACAAAAAGCTAAATTAGCCGACCCAAGCAAAGGATATAATGGACTTTTAGAGCACAGAATGGATAAAGTTCTTCCTCTTGCCCACAAACATAAGGTAAAAGTTATTACAAATATGGGAGCCGCCAATCCTCAAAGTGCTGCTGATCTAGTATCTAGAATGGCAGAAGAAAAAGGATTGAAAGGACTAAAAGTAGCTGCAGTATACGGTGATGATGTAACAGATAAATTAGATAAATACAAAGATACTATTGTTTGGGAAACAGGCAAGCCCCTTGCTGAATTAGACGGTATTATATCAGCCAATGTCTACATGGGTATTGACGGTATTTTAGAGGCATTAAAAAATGGAGCAGATATAATAATTACAGGAAGGGTTTCAGATCCAGCACTATTTTTGGCCCCCTTAGTTTATGAATTCGGATGGGACTTAAATAATTATGAATTGCTTGGCAAGGGAACCTTAATAGGGCATTTGCTTGAATGTGGTGGTCAGGCTACAGGTGGATACTATGCGGAGCCAGGCAAAAAAGATGTAGAAAGACCTTGGGAGTTAGGTTTTCCTATTGCAGAAGTAAGTGAAGATGGGGACTGTATAATAACAAAGGTTGAAGGCTCGGGAGGAGTTGTAAATAAAGATACATTGATAGAACAGCTATTGTACGAAATTCATGACCCTTCAAGCTACCTAACACCAGACTGTATAGCTGACTTTTCCAAGGTAACATTTACTCAAAAGGACAAAGATATAGTGGAAGTTAAGGGAGCTACAGGAAGAGAAAAGACAGATACATTAAAAGTAAGCATAGGCTACAAGGACTGCTTCATAGGTGAGGGAGAAATAAGCTACGCTGGTCCTGGATGTTTGGAAAGAGCTAAATTAGCAGCTGAGATTGTTGAAAAAAGACTTAAACTAACTAATGTAAAATATGATGAGTTGAGAATTGACTTTATAGGAATTAATTCAATTTATAAAAACAGTGAAAGAAAGTATAATACACCTGAAGAAGTTAGGTTAAGAGTTGCAGCAAGAACTAAGAATAAGAGTGACGCAGCTAAGATAGGAAATGAAGTGGAAACACTGTATACAAATGGTCCTGCAGGCGGCGGTGGAGCTACAAAATCAGTGAGCGAAATTGTATCTGTAGCTTCAATATTAATTAATCGTACAGATGTGGAAGCTAAAGTAGTATATAAGGAGGTACAGTAATGAAGTTATGGGAAATAGCACATTCAAGAACTGGAGATAAGGGCAATATTTCCAATGTATCTCTCATAGTATACGATATTAAAGACTATGAATTAATAAAAGAAAAAGTAACAGCTGATCTCGTTAAAAAATGGTTCAAAGATATTGTAAAAGGTGAGGTTGTAAGATATGAGCTTCCCCAATTAGGAGCCCTGAACTTTGTAATGTATGATGCCTTAGGCGGCGGTGTTACAAGATCATTGGCATTAGATAAACACGGTAAAAGCTTAAGTTCATACTTGTTGGATATAGAAATATAACCGTTCCTCACTATATTTACTTATTTGACAATAAATAATTTAGACTTGTTGGAAATTTGCAATAAAAATAAATGAGGGATTGAAAAAAGTTGTCATTTATATTATAATCTATGAGCTAGGGGCCATTAGCTCAGGGGATAGAGTGGCAGACTTCGAATCTGTTCGTCGGGGGTTCGAATCCCTCATGGCTCATAAAATCCTTACATACTTCTTGTAAGGGTTTTTTATTATGTCAACAAGGTTCCCGAGCCCAAGAGCAATTTCGGATTGTCTTCTTGGGTAGGGTTCTAATTAATATGGAACAAGGAGAAAATATGAAGAACTATAAATACAAGATTTTTGATATGGACGGCACTCTACTGGATTCAATGTTTTTATGGAAGGACTTTGGAAAGAACTATCTCTTGCATATTGGAATTAGGCCTCCTGAAAATTTAAGTGAAATATTGTCCACTATGACCTTGGAGAAGGCAGCAGAATACTTTATAGAAGCATTTGGTCTTAAGTCCACAGCAGAGGAAATATTAGATGATATGAAAAAACTAGTAGAATACAAGTATAAATATGAATTAAAACTGAAACCTTATGTGAAAGAATACTTACAAAAATCAAAGGATGAAGGTGCCCTGATGTGTGTTGCAACAGCCTCTTCCTTAAATTTAGCAATGGCTGCCTTAGAGAGAAACGACATACTCAAATACTTTTCTTTTGTCAGCAGTTGTGAGGAGGTGGGAGTGGGAAAACACAAACCAGATATATTTTATTATGCAGTGGAGAAATTAAAGGCAACACCATCTGAAACAGTAGTTTACGAAGATGCCTACTTCGCCATAAAGACTGCTAAAGAAGCAGGTTTTTATACAATTGGAGTTTATGATGAGGTATTTGAAGCTGAAAGAGAAAAGATAGAAAAGATAAGTGACAAATTCATTGAAACTTTCAGGGAATTATTATAAATGTACTGCTAGGGTACATTTTTTTTTAGGACTTGAGACCTCTAAGAAGTTGAATTTTAAATACAATAAAACATTTTTATTTATATATATTTATGTTATAATATCAAGTATATCATTAAGGCTGTATTAATATAATTAGGATAAAATAATATAGCATGGCATATAAATAGATATAAGCAATAGTGAGCTTAACTTTAATAGCGGGAGTGAGTAGATGGTATCCAAGAGAAAATATATTTTTACTATTATTGTAGTTGTTTTGTTGACTGCCTTTGTTACTTTAACGCTTGGCAATGTGTTCATGGTTGAAATAGGACAAAAAGTAATAATTTCGGAAAATACATATAGAAAATTGAAAGAAATGCATGATAAGTATGCAAAATTAGAAAATATCATGCAAATTGTTCATAAGGAATTCTTGTATGAAGCTGATGATGAAACAATGCTTGAAGGAGCATTGGCAGGTAGCTTAAAGGCATTGGGAGATCCTTATACCCAATACTTGTCAAAGGAAGAATATGCAGCTCTTAGGCAGGATACGGAAGGTTCATATGAAGGCATAGGAGTATACATAGCTCCCAGTGATGACAATAAAATATTAATTGTATCACCTATTGAAGATACACCTGCTGAAAAAGCTGGGTTAAAAACCGGAGATAAAATTATCAGAATAAACGGAACAGAATTTACCGCAGAACAAATTGATGCAGCAGTTAAAATAATGAAAGGTGAACCGGGAACAAGTGTAACTTTAACAATTCAAAGAGTAGATTCCAATGGTGAACATGGTATTTTCGATGTAGATGTTAACAGGGAAACTATTAAAATTAAGTCCATAAAGGCTGCAATGATAGAGGATAATATAGGTTATATCAGGATTACTTCCTTCGATATGCAGACAGCAAAAGATTTTAATAATGCTTATAAAACCCTTAAAAATAAAGGAATGGAAGGCTTAATTATTGATTTAAGGTATAATCCAGGAGGAATGATTGATTCCACTGTTGAAATAACCAATATGTTTTTAGATGAAGGAATAGTAACCTACACTAAAGCAAAATCAGGAGAAATACAATATTATAAGTCAGATAGTAGTAAAGAAGATATTCCCCTGGTCCTTTTAATAAATGAAGGAAGTGCAAGTGCATCAGAAATTATGGCAGGGGCAATGAAAGATACGGAAAGGGCAATACTAATAGGTACCAAGACATTCGGAAAAGGAATAGTTCAAAAAGTTCAGAGGTTTGGCAATGAAGGTGAAGGAATTAAGATGACTGTTTCCGAATACTTCACTCCTAATGGAATTAACATCCATGGTATTGGAATCGAGCCGGATATTGAAGTTCAGCTAAACGAGGATGCAGAAGGCTACGGATATGAATTTTACGAAACGGATAATCAACTTCAAAAGGCTGTAGAGGTATTAAAAGAAAAACAATAATGGGCACGTAATGTGCCCTTTATTATGTTAAAAACAGCAAATTCAAAAGGATTAATGTATCCTGTTTTTCTTAATAAATTAATACTGTCTTGTTTTCATCATCCCAAATAACGGTTTTATCAATTGCTTCGCTGACAAATCTAAGGGGTACCATAATTCGGTTATTTACTATTTTTGCAGGTACATCTAAAGTGTTTATTTTACCATTTATATATGCTGTAGTACTGTCAGCAGGAATAATTATTTTTGTGGAACCAAATTCCACCACTGCCGACTTTGTTGATTCTTCCCATTTAACATTGCAGTTCAATACTTCAAATACTGCTCTTAAAGGAACCATAGTCCGGCCTTTTTCAATAATTGGCCATTGATTTACAGAACTGAAATCAATGTATTGGTCATAAACTTTTACATTTACATAGTTGTCAGGCTTTTTATCCGTTATATACTTAAATGCTTCTGAATTTAATCCAGTAATGGATACTGTTTCGTTAAGCCCCTGGAATTCGAATAATAAATTGTAGTTTCCAGCTTCCTTGAACTTTAAAGTTCCATTGTAAACATTTAACTTATTCCTATCATAGGGATATATAAGAACATCTTTTGTTATATCTGTTTTCATATCACCGTATTGGGCATAAACTCTGAAATTTACTTCTGAAGCAATATTGTATACCTTCTTTGGGAAATCTACTATAATTTTTTCCGGTGTCTCTTTATACTTAATAAATAAATCCAAGACACTCCATTCTCCAGTATTATCACTGTCTGTAATACAGTATTCAATTACCGATATATAATCGTTCCTCAACAATTGTGACATACCGTTGTTTATACCGTCTTGGGTAATGGACTTATCAAATCGTACTGAAATTTTAAGGGGTCTGTACTTAATTTTACGGCTTAATATACTTATTAATTCAGTTTCGCTTTTAGCTGTATTTACTTCATCATACATATCTAATCCTGTTTCTGCCAGGAGTTTGTCATAGGATAATTCCTTAAGGTAATCATAGTACCTTTTTGTTGATTTGGGAATGTTTAACTCTTCGTCGATTGTATGGTCCATGGAAATCTCTTTTTCTGTAAGCATATAGTACTTGTATGAAATATTCCCCTTGTCTGGCAGAGGGTCATTCCAGCTAGTATCTAAATGGAACCAGTGTGTACCTAATTTAACCATATTCCATATATGATTTTCACCTTCTGCTGTACCAGAAACCAATTTAACGGGAATATTCAACTTATTGAGCATATTATAAGTTAAAAGAGCATATCCGTTACAAACGGATGTTCCTTCTACCAGCAGGTCATAATCGGAATAATAGGTAAAGCTTGTATCATACTTTCCCCTTAAAACAATATAATCATGTACAGCCTTTACCTTTTCATGGTCATTCATGTAAGGTTTTATTATATGTGATAGTATTTCGTCAATTTTTTTATCAGCTTCCATTCTTTCCTGGGGAGTTATAATATAAGAAACATTAATATTAATATTGCTTGAATTTCTATTACTTGTTATCTCCCAACCCACCTTGCTGACATTGGAATTAACATAAATATCCTTTTTAAGGATATTTTTTAACACTTCTTCAATATTGTCTAAAGAACCGGTATAATTTATTTTGAAATTAGGGTTATATTTCCTCATTTGTTCTAAAACTATATTTTCCAATTCCTCATAATCTCCTGCTTCATAGGCTAAAGCATTGTCATTAAGAGTAAAAACTACAACTAATATTAAAAGAATATTCAAAACTTTAAAAGTTCGTTTCATTCTATCACCTTCCTGACGGTTTGTTTAATTATATACTATTTTTTGGAAAAAAGAAATAGATTGATTAATAGTTGATGAAATTATTATGCTTTATTATAGAGAATAATGTCATATTATCTATTAGACGAATAAAAACGACAAAAGTTTCAGGAAAAACAAAAAAAGACCCTTTTGTTTACCTTGGGGTAGGGTCTTATTCTTTGAATATATATTTCTAAGTAAATAATTCTAAGTAAAACTTCCATTTTAATATTTTAAGGACAGACTCATTAATTCTCTCTTCAGGAATAATTTCTTCTTTTACGGCAGATAAAAGGGAATTATATCCTGTTTCAAAGTCAGTAACTATTAACATGTCGTTTCCTGCCATAACTGCCATTACTTCCGGAGGGTAAATTGTACTGAATTCGGATATTGCCCCCATGGACAGGTCGTCGGTCATTACTATGCCCGTAAAATTCAGATCATTTTTTAAAATATCTATAGCCTTTTTAGAAAGAGAGGCAGGAAATTCAGGGTCTATGGATTCTACAATATTGTGGGAAACTAAGACACATTCTGCATTAGCTTCAATTCCTTCTTTAAAAGGAATAAAATCCCTGTTAAGGAATTCTTCGTAAGGTCTTTTATCATAGGCAGAACTCGTATGAGTATCTGCATTGTTTCCATAGCCAGGAAAGTGTTTTAATGCAGAAGAAATTTTGTTTTCCTTTGCTGTTTCTACCACGACTTTTACAAATTGTGCAGTTTCTTCTGCGGGTTTTCCAAAGGACCTGTCAAAAATAAAATCATAGGGATCCGTTGATATATCTGCAACAGGGCTTAAGTTTAAATTAATGCCCAGAGATTTTAAGAGTTTTGATTTTTCTTCCGTATCTCTTCTAATTTCTTCATAACCTCCTAAATTAAATAGCTCCTGGGGAGATTTAAAGGGCTCTTCTGCCAAGTTTGGATTAGAACTTACTCTTACTACTGTTCCTCCCTCCTCATCAACCCCGACAATCATGGGTATGAGGCTGTTTTTTTGGAAATAATCTATGTTACCTATAACTTCCTCCTTCGTTTTACCGGCAAAGTCTCTTCCAAACATTATGAATCCACCAGGATTCATAGTTAAGTACATGTCTAATTTTTCATCTTCAGGACATCGGACTAAAAACATTTGGCCTATTTTTTCTTCTATAGACATTTTCTGCAGGAGGTGCTTGGCTTCTTCTTCATATTCATAAAACAAATCCTTTTCAGAAACTTCTGCTTCTTCAGGTTCTTCTGGAGTTTCAATTTTTTTGTCAGGGATTTCATCTTTAGGTACTTGAGGTACTATAATACATCCTGATAATTGTAAAAGTAACAAAAGGTATATTAATATTTTCATTTTGTCCTCCTATAGTTGCTAACTAATATTAACATTTCCCGGGTAATTTATCAAAAATAAAGTGCACTCATGGTGCACTTATTGAATTTATCTTACTTCATCTTGTATATCTTCTTCTGTTGGGAGTTCTTCATACTGCTCTAAATTTTCAAGCATTTCTGTTACATCCGGAGCATTCAATGCAGCTTCTGGTATTTCAAAATCTGCAGCTTCATTGATGTTTAGATATTCCGCTACCATTTCTGCTTTTAAATTATTTAATATATCCATTACTTCTTGAGGCATTCCTCCCATGATTAAAGACATTTGGGATACAATTGATTTAACCATGCTGGCTAAATCCATTTCCATTTTTACCATTTCACCGGTTTCTTCATCAATATATACGATGAATGTTATATCCCCAAGGTCAGCGTTAATGAGTACTTTTATAGCCTCATAGGTCATTTTTTCCTGTTCATTGGTTGGTTCCGGCATTGCTTCCTCATATCCTTCGAAGAGTTCCTTATATATGTCTCCTGACATGGTATATTCAAGTCTTAACAAGGTTCTTCCTGTTTCATCAGTGTAGTTGCCGAAATATTTAACATCCTTTGTATATTTTTGTGTTAATTCATTATTTGGAAGGGTTGTGTTTTTACTGTATTTCAGAAGGTCAGTGAATACTTCATCCTTCATTGTTTGCTTAAACCACGTGAATTCTCCCGTATAATCCTTGGTTCCAGTATAGGTAGTGTAGCCTTCTTCATCAACTACCATGTACATTTCCATCATCATTTCCATAAATTCTGTATCCATCACGGTAACGGGAATATCAACTATAATTTTAGCTTTAAAAGGATCCATGAAAACTGTCATATCCATGTCCATATTCATTTTCATACTTTGTAGTCTTCCTTCATCGTCAGGAGCTTCCATGGACATATTTAACAAAGCTTTAACGTCATAATTTTTCCAGGAGGTAGATTTTTCTGCAGCTTCTAAATAAATAGCCTTTGCATCAACAGGTTCTCTAGTTATTACTACAGTATTTAAAGCAGCATCCCATTGAACTTCTGAACCGAAGGCTTCAATGACAGCCCTTATGGGAAGGTATGTTCTTCCGTTAACAATTCTTGCTGCCGTATCAACAGCTATTTTTTCACCGTCTTTTACTATGTAATTTTCACCTATGGGAACTTCAACAGTAATGTCGTCTTTGCTTGCAATTGCAGTTTTATTTTCTTCGTTCCAATCAACTTTTGCACCATATTTCTCCAAGGTTGCCCTGAAAGGAACCTGAGTTCGGTTATTTTCATCGATAAAGGGAAATCCTAAATCATCATTAAATTCTACTTCAACGGAATCAACCCTTATAATGATTTCATCTGCAAAAGCCGTAACAGATGTTAATACCAACATTAAAACCAAACTAAAAACAAATACAAATTTTTTCATTATAGCCTCCCTTTTATTTTATTCCTCGAAATTATAATATAGTATGCATGAAAATAAATCAACAAAAAATATGACGGATGTAATAATTAATAATAAGAATGTAATAATTAATTATATTACTGGGAAAATGTTTAAAAGGTTGTAAATTAGGTATAAATTAAAGTATAAGATAAAGGAGGCGGAAAATTTGAAGGTGATAGATTTCAGAAAAACCGTTTATGAACTGTGGAAGGAAGATAATAATATTTCTCATATCTTGGCCGAGATAGGGTTTAAAGACATTACAAATCCCGGTATGCTCACTACTGCTGGAAGATTTATGACAATTCCCAAGGGTGCTAAGGCAAAGGGTCTTAGTTTGGATGAAGTGAAAAAAGAACTCATAAAAAGAGGATATGAAATAAAAGAATAATATAAGAAATATAATAAATGTTATATATAATATAAATAAAGGAGTAATTATGAGTGAAAATATTAACAACAGAGAATATCGAAAAAATGTTATTAAGGAAATAATCAGGGAGCTTCACGAAGGAAAGACAGTTGATGAAGTAAAACAAAAATTTGAGAAAGCCTTTACCGGTGTTTCAGCTACTGAAATATCTGAGGCGGAGCAGGCTTTAATCAGGGAAGGGTTGCCGATTTCAGAAGTTCAAAGACTTTGCGACGTTCATGCAGCAGTGTTTAAAGGTTCCATTGAAGAAATACATCGGGAAACAGACCCTACCAAAATTCCAGGACATCCTGCTAATGTATTAATGTTAGAAAACAGAAAAATAGAAAAAATTATTGAAGAGGAAATCAATCCCTTCTTAGAAAAATTTGATGAAAATTCCAGGCAAAATATATTAAAGGGATTGGATTCATTGTCCATTATCGATATTCATTACTCAAAGAAAGAAAATCTTCTGTTTCCTTATATGGAGAAGTACGGCATGACTGCACCTCCCCAGGTTATGTGGGGGGTGGATGATGAAATCCGCGATGATTTAAACATGCTTAAGACTGATTTATCCCAGGGATTTTATAATCAAGAACTTAAAAAGGCTCTGCAAGAATTTCTTAACAGAGTACTTGAAATGATATTTAAAGAAGAAAATATAATGCTTCCTATGCTTTTAGATACCATGACTCAGGATGAATGGAAGAAGGTTGCCGATGATAGTAGCGAAATTGGTGAAATATTAGACTCTATTCCAGTATGGGTGCCTAACCAGGAAGCTAAAGAGGAATATAAAGAAGATATAAAGGAACCGGGAGCCATAGTACTGCCTACGGGAGTATTTAACAAGGAAGAACTAACATACATGCTTAATACTTTGCCCTTAGACATTACATTTGTGGGAAGTGACGATACGGTAAGATATTTCTCCCAAAGCAGTGAAAGGATTTTTGCAAGAACCAAGACTATCATAGGTAGAAATGTTTCAAATTGCCACCCGCCTGCCAGTGTCCATATAGTGGAAGGTATAGTGGAAGATTTAAAATCAGGAAAGAAAGATCATGAAGATTTTTGGATTAAAATGGGTGATAAATACGTTTATATAAGATATTTCGCCGTAAGAAACGACAAAGGGGAGTACTTGGGTGTCGTGGAAGTTACCCAGGATATTAAGCCAATACAAGAGATAACAGGAGAAAAGAGATTGGTTTCAGAATAAGGTATAGAAGCCCTAAGAGGCTTCTTTTTTTAAGCCTTAAGATGGATAGTTGAATATTTATTACTTTAAGTATATAATTGAATCAAAAGATATGAGGTAGGGTGCTATGGAAAAAAAATACGTTCTTGCCTTAGATCAAGGAACTACCAGTTCAAGGGCAATACTATTTAACAAAAACGGTGAAATAGTTAATATTTCTCAAAAAGAATTCACGCAAATATATCCTCAGCCTGGTTGGGTAGAACAAAATCCAGTAGAAATTTGGGAAACTCAGTTGGCAGCTGCAAAAGAAGCAATAAAGGATGTTGCAGTTTCAGAAATAGCAGCTATTGGTATAGCAAACCAGAGAGAAACTACAATTTTATGGGACAAAAATACAGGTATCCCCGTTTATAATGCAATAGTATGGCAGAGCAGACAAACAGCAGATATATGTGATAATTTAAAAAAATCAGGCATTGAGCCCTATATTAAAGAAAATACAGGATTGATAATTGATGCATATTTTTCTGGAACCAAAATCAAATGGATTTTGGATAATGTAGAAGGTGTAAGAGAAAAAGCAGAAAATGGAGATATTTTATTTGGTACAGTGGACAGCTGGCTTATTTGGAACTTAACTGGGGGCAGGGTGCATATAACGGATTATTCCAATGCTTCAAGAACCATGATTTACAATATTAGAAGCCTTCAGTGGGACGAAAAAATATTAAAAGCTTTAAATATTCCAAAAGAAATTTTACCAGAAGTAAGTTACTCTTCAGAATTTTATGCAAATACTTCCCTAGAATTGTTCGGCTGTGAAATACCTATATCAGGAATTGCTGGGGATCAACAGGCTGCTCTTTTCGGTCAGTTATGCTTCCAGGAAGGAATGGTTAAAAACACTTATGGCACCGGTTGTTTCATGCTTATGAATACGGGAGAAAAAATAGTTAAATCCCATAATGGATTGTTGACTACCATTGCATGGAGCTTAAATGGAAAGGTGGAATATGCTTTGGAAGGCTCCATATTTGTAGCAGGAGCAGCTATACAATGGTTAAGAGATGAACTGAAAATCATCCACGATGCTGCAGATTCGGAATATTTTGCAAAGAAAGTAAGTTCAACAAATGGTGTCTACTTAGTGCCGGCATTTACAGGATTGGGCGCTCCCTATTGGGATATGTATGCAAGAGGGGCAATTGTAGGTTTGACAAGGGGTGCCAATAGAAATCACATAATAAGAGCAGCCCTTGAATCCATTGCATATCAAACTAAGGATGTAATTGAAGCAATGATTGAAGATTCGGGAATAAATTTAACCCTGTTAAAAGTAGATGGAGGGGCATCGGCAAATAATTTTTTAATGCAATTTCAGTCAGATATACTCAATGTAAATATTGAAAGGCCGGAGATAACGGAGACTACTGCTTTAGGAGCTGCATATTTAGCAGGATTAGCGGTAGGATTTTGGAAATCAAAAGGTGAAATAATTCAAAACTGGAATATAAACAAGAAATTTAAACCAATAATGACTGAGGAAGAAAGAGATAGGCTGTATACGGGATGGAAGAAAGCAGTTGGAAGAGTTAAAAATTAAGGATGAACAGCTTAAACAAATTTTGGAGGAATAATGAAAACATCTTTTTTTATAAATAACAGAGCTAAATTTGCTGAAAATATGGAAGACTACTCCCTTGCTATATTTTTCTCGGGAAGAGCACCCAGAGAGACGGCAGACCAATACTATGAATTTTCTGTTGACAGAAACTTCTACTACCTTACGGGTATTAGTAGAGAAAACATGGTATTATTAATAAGCAAAATTTCTGGCAAGATAACTGAAACTTTGTACATACCTGCCCTAGATGAACATTTTGAAAAATGGTACGGTATACTGATGCGTAAGGAGGAAGCAGCGGAAGTTTCAGGTATAAAGAGTATTAGAAACCGAAATGATTTTATTGATGAACTTTTTCAGGGAATAAACAGCAACAGACCGGACAATTTATATATTTATTCATACTTGACAGATCCAGATGAGCCTTCTGATAGTTACAGAAATCTTGCTAACTTATTAAGAAAGAACTATCCCGCTTTAAACATAAAAAATTCATTGGATATTATGGTGGAACTAAGAAGTAGCAAGTCGGAAGAGGAAGTAGAAGAAATAAAGAAAGCAATAACATATACCAAGGAAGCATTGGAATTCGTCATGAAAAATTTAAAACCAGGAATGTATGAATACCAGGTAAGGGCGAACTTTGAATACCAACTCATGCTTAAAAATTCAAAGCCCAGCTTTCAAACTATTGCTGCTTCCAGTGAAAACGCAGTAATACTCCACTATGTTGATTTACAGCGGAGGATGGAAGATGGGGATCTCATACTGCTAGACTTGGGAGCCCTGTCAAACAACTATGCCTCTGATATTACCCGTACCTATCCAGTGAATGGAAAGTTTACTCAAAGGCAAAAGGATATTTACAATGTAGTATTAGAAGCCCAGGAAGTAATTATAAGTGCAATGCATCCAGGGGCTCTTGAAGCAGATGTGAATAATAAAGTTAAAGATTATTTTGCCAAGGAATTAAAAAAGCTTAAATTAATAAAAGACGACTCAGAAGTTAGTAAGTATTTTTATCATAGCTTTGGTCATCCTTTGGGATTGGACGTTCACGACTACAGGAGAAGGGACAAAACTATACAGGAAAACAATGTTTACACTGTGGAGCCGGGACTTTATATAAAGGAAGAAGGAATAGGTATCCGGATAGAAGACGATGTCTGGGTTAAGAAAGATGGTATAATTAATCTGTCTAAAGATATTATTAAGACTGTAAATGATATAGAAAATTTCATGTAATGCTCCCATCCTAGAATTTAATCAAATTTTAATTTTTAACTAATGGTTTATAAACATATTCTTGGTAATATATTATTATAAGGTATTATGGGAGGATAGTATGGATATATTATTGGGATTAATAATATTTTTTATATTCATTGTGGCAGGTTTTAAGGCAAGTGTCTTGCTGTTTAAAATAATATTTTCTATATTAAGTACAGTAGTGGGGATAATTGTCATTTTTGCGTTAATTCCCTTAGGGATAGGACTTCTGTTAATTCCAGCAATTGTTATAGGAATAATAGTCTTGATACTAAAGTGTCTGGGATTGATTTTTAGATGGTAAGATTGATTAGAATAAATTATTTCCAAACGGGAAAAATGCCTTAAAGTAACAGGATAAGAATATTTATGTTGACAAAAATAATATATTTATGTATAGTCATATAAAAATGCATATTAAGAAGCGATGATAAGAAGAGTAGTTTTAAAATCATACTCCAGAGAACCGGGTTTGGTGGGAACCGGCGTCTTGGTTTTAAAGCGAAGATGGCCTTGGAGCTTCGTACCTGAGCTTTTGTTAGGGTACGCCGTAAGTATACGTTATAATACAAGGTTTAAAACCTGCTGAGGCACGTATTGTGAAATATGTGCGAATAAGAGTGGTAACGCGAAATTTCGCCTCTTAGCTTATGCTAAGAGGTTTTATTATTACAAGGAGGAAAATATGAACAAAGGCAAATTTTATTTAACTACGGCAATTGCTTATACATCTGGCAAGCCTCATATCGGTAATACTTATGAAATAGTTCTTGCAGATGCTATTGTAAGATTTAAAAAATTAAACGGTTATGATGTATATTTCCAAACAGGTACCGACGAACACGGACAAAAAATACAACAAAAGGCTAAAGAAGCAGGAAAAACACCTAAGGAATTCGTAGATGAAGTTGCTGCTGAAATTAAAAGAATTTGGGATTTAATGAACACAAGTTATGACAAATTCGTAAGAACAACAGACCCAGAACATATTAAAATTGTACAAAAAATATTTAAGAAACTATATGACCAGGGAGATATATACAAGGGATATTACGAAGGCTGGTACTGTACACCAGATGAAGCTTTTTTTACAGATTCTCAACTAGTGGATGGAAAGTGTCCTGATTGCGGCAGAGAAGTACACAAGGCAAGGGAAGAAGCATATTTCTTTAAAATGAGCAAGTATGCTGACAGACTTATAAAGCATATTGAAGAAAATCCTAAATTTATTCAACCTGAATCACGTAAAAATGAAATGGTTAATAATTTCATTAAACCGGGATTGCAGGATTTGTGTGTATCAAGAACTTCCTTCGATTGGGGAATACCTGTTACTTTTGATGAAGGCCATGTGGTTTATGTATGGATAGATGCTTTGAGTAACTATATAACATTCTTAGGCTATGATCCAGATGAATGCAATCATGGGGAACTATATAGGAAATATTGGCCTGCAGACGTTCATTTAATAGGTAAGGATATTTTAAGATTCCATACTATTTATTGGCCTACATTGTTAATGGCACTAGGAATAGAGCTTCCAAAACAGGTTTTCGGTCATCCCTGGCTCTTAATAGGGGATGGAAAGATGAGCAAGTCAAAAGGAAATGTAATTTACGCCGACGATTTAGTTGAGTTATTCGGTGTTGATGCTGTCAGATACTTTGTTCTTCACGAAATGCCTTTTGCATCAGATGGCACTCTGACCTATGAATTGTTAATTGAAAGAATTAACTCTGATTTGGCAAATATTTTAGGTAATTTGGTAAACAGAACCATATCCATGACCAACAAATATTTTGGAGGGGAAGTGGTAGCCCCTACTGCTCCTGAACCTATAGACCAGGAATTAATTAATTTAGCTTTGGAAACACCTTTAAAAGTTGAGAAAAAAATGGATGAATTAAAGGTGTCTGAGTCCATCAGTGAAATATTCACTCTTCTTAGAAGAAGCAACAAGTACATTGACGAAACTCAGCCTTGGATTTTAGGCAGGGATGAAAGCAAAAAAGAAAGATTAGGAACGGTTTTATACAATCTTCTTGAATCCATAAGAATTGCAGCAGTGCTTTTAGAACCTTTCTTGCCGGAAACAGGAGAAAAGATATTAAATCAGCTTAATACAGACAAGAGGGACTGGGAATCTCTTCTAAGTTTCAATGGAATGGTTCCTGGACAAAAGGTAGGAAAACCTGAAATCTTATTTGCAAGAATTGATTCAGCAAATAAAATGGAAGAAATAAACAAGTTAAATGAAGAAAAAACACTAGCTGAAATGAAGGAAGAAGACAATTATGTAACTATTGATGACTTTGAAAAATTAGATATAAGAGTTGCAGAAGTAATAAAAGTTGAGAAACATCCAAAGGCAGATAAGTTATTAGTATTCCAGCTGAAAATCGGAGAAGAAAGCCGACAGGTAGTTTCCGGCATAGCAGAGTATTATAAGCCGGAGGAATTAGTGGGTAAGAAAGTTGTAATGATTTATAACTTAAAACCTGTAACCTTAAGAGGAATTGAATCTCAGGGCATGATATTGTCAGCTGAAATCGGTGATAAATTATCAGTAGTATCTACTCTTGAAGATATACCCAGCGGGGCAAAAATATCATAAAAGACAAGGATTTGAAATTCAAATCCTTGTCTTTTTGGAGGGACTCAAACTATACAATTGGGACACTTCCTCTATTTTCGTATAGTAGAGGTTATAATTACATTTCTTTTTTCCAAAGTCCGTGGAGATTGCAAAATTCATATGCTGCTACCACTTCGTCTCCTTCTGCTAAAACAAATTCAGCAATAGGATCTTCTCCCGGTGATAAGCATACTCTTTGTACACCTAATTTTGTTACTAGATAAATAAATTGTATATAGTGCTCTTCAGTCATGGGGTGGATTACGCTGCCTATTTGTACTCTTACCTTATTACCGTCCACTTTAACTTCTGGTATATGTTTTTCATAGGAAGCTTCTTCAACGTTTCCAATAAGTTCTTTCATTTCGTTACCACAGCAAACCAGAGTTCCGCCCCCTTCTAGTACCAGTTCCACTAAGTTTCCGCAAGTTTCACAGATGAAGAATTTTTCTTTACGACACATATTCTACCTCCAATATTTATATTAACATTTATTATATACCCGAACAGGGTATTTTAAAACATTTTTGTTTTTCTATATTTTATTTTTCCCGCCAATATACTAACCAATGCCATAGCCATTGCCATTGCGGCAATATTTAATATTGTATTGGTTCCTATTTCAAGGGCTAAGAATATATTGTTCTGAACAATTGCCAACATAGTTTCATAAAGGCCAAATCCGGGTACTATGGGAATTACTGCAGGGAAAATAAATATTGTGGCTGGCATTTTAAACTTGCGGGCAGATATTTCCCCCATCATTGCAATAAAGGCGGTGCCTGAGAAAAAACCCAAGGTAGGGCTCACAAAATCTGAAAGGTTTATATATATTAAATATCCTACAGCTGCAAAGAGGGATGAATGCAGGATAGTCTTTTTTGGAGCATTCATTATTAAGGCAAAGAATAAAGTTGCTATAAAACAGTAGAATAGGTCTAAAATAATTTTTAACATACAACCTCCTAACTAAGAATGTTAACAGTATAGGCCAGGTATAAAACAACTCCTGCACCAGCAGCTAAGGACGCTGCTACTAAGAGCACTTCCGTTGTTCTTGCCATACCTGAAATTAAGTCTCCCCTCATGGTGTCTCGTATTGCATTAGTCATTGCAAGTCCCGGCAGAAGAGGCATCATACAACCTACTATTATAGGGTTGTAATTTCCTGTCTTTGTCAGGGTGGTTACTGCAATTGCCAAGAATGCGATAACGGCACCGGAAACAGTATTTGAAAAGAAGTGATAGGAATGAAGGTTGGTAAAACTTTCAGATATTATTCCAACTAGTATTCCTGCAAATAGTCCAGTGAAAAACTCCAATAATCCTCCTCCAAATAATACTGTAAAGAATGCTGAGGATAAGCCTACATACAAGAGGGAGTATTTATCTTTTTCGTTGTTGTTTTTAATATGTTCCAATTCTCTTAAGGCCTCATCCAAAGTAATGGAGTGCAGGGAAAGGAGCCTTGAAATATTGTTAACTGAATGTATTTTTTGCAAATTTATGGTCCTTTTGCTGATTCTTTTAACCAGTGTATTGTTATCATTCCCCTGTATGGAAACTGATATATATATTCCTGTGGGAGTGGCAATAGACTCTACTTCCTGAACATTAAATGACTTGCAAATAAAATCAATAGTTTCTTCTGCACGATAGGTTTCGCCACCATTTTCCAATATAATCTGTGCGGACAGTTTTAAAACTCTCAACAACTTACCTACATCGTATTCCAAAATATCACTCCCCTTATTATAGTCAGTAAAATTATAACATTGAAAAAAGTATTATTCAATTAATTTCAAAAGGGTATTATTATATTTATTAGAGCAAATAGTTGTGGTATAATTGCCTAGTAGGAGGCTAGTATGAAAGAGAAGGAAGTTAAGGTCTTAGATATAGACAAAGAAGAAATTGAAAGAAAGTTAATTGAATTAGGAGCAGTTCTTATTAAAGATGAAAATCAAATTAACTACAGATTTGATACAGAGGATGGTGTTTTAAAAAAAAAGTACAATGGATACTTAAGAATAAGAAGAACCGAGAATAATTTAACCGGGGAAATCAAAAATACCATGACATTCAAAAGAAGTATCAAGAGGGACTCTTTAAGGGTTAATGAAGAAATTGAAACAGATATATCTGACTGGGAAAGTACTGCGAAAATAATTGAATTATTGGGATATAAACGGAAAAGGCCTGGATACAAACATCGAAGGTCATATGTTTATGATAATATAGTATTCGAAATAGATACCTGGGATGATTATACCTATTCTAAACCTTATCTTGAAATCGAAGTTTCCTCCTATGAAGATTTAGAAAAGGCAATTTCTTTGTTAAAATTGGACAGAAATAAGATTACAACAAAACCTATTGACGAATTAAGAAAAGAATAATCTAAAACTGAAAAAACTATTTCTAAATTTTATATTTATGTTATAATATGCTTGTCTCATATCTTTTAGAATGAGAACAAATATTTTGGAGGATAAAAATGAATAACACAAATCAAAACACACACAAACTCACTTTTATAGGAGTTATGTTGTCGCTGACAATTGTTTTTGTTGCTATGACAGTACTTCCTACCACATCCGCATCAATGGCTCTATTGATTTTCTTGCCTACCATTGTAACTAGTATAATATATGGACCTAAGGCAGGAGCATTGATGGGAGGTTTGGCAGGAACTACTACCTTGTTGAGAGCATTATTTGCTCCTGCATCACCTTTAGATTATTTATTTTTAAATCCCTTAGTGTCAATTCTACCTAGGATTTTTATAGGTGTTGTTCCTTATTACGTAAATACTTTATTCCAAAAAATAATCAGGTCCAAAACAGTTTCCTTGTTCCTTGCCGGAGTATCTGGAGCCTTGACAAATACAGGGTTGGTAATACTAATGCTGTACCTAATTTATAGCGAAAGGGTTGTAGCCATAAGTAGCGAATTTGGCTTAGGTACTACCTTTGCTGCCTTTGCACTGTTTTTGGTTTCTACCAGTGCCTTAATAGAAAGTACCGTTGCAGGAATAGGAACATCGGCGGTAGTCAGCATTTACCGTAAAGTAAATAACAAATAAGGAGAAAATTATGATATTAGTTGTAGATATAGGAAATACCAATATAGTAATAGGTATTTACAGGGATGATGAATTAATAGGAAGCTGGAGAATGGTTACGAAGGAAAAGAAAACTTCAGATGAATATGGTATCTTCCTGTTAAATTTATTAAAGTATAATGATATTGATTATAAAAAAATAAACAGTATAGTAGTTTCCTCTGTAGTTCCCAATGTAATGTATTCTTTTGAAAATGCAATGAAGAAATTTTTCAATATAGAACCTTTAATTGTAGGTCCAGGAACTAAGACGGGAATTACAATAGCAACTGAAAACCCCAAAGAAGTTGGTGCTGACAGAATTGTAGGCTTGGTTGCTGCCTATGAAGAATATGGTGGACCTTTGATGGTAGTAGACTTTGGTACAGCAACTACCTATGATGTGGTAAGTGAAAAAGGAGAATACAGATACGGTATTACATCTCCCGGTATTCAGATTTCTGCGGATGCGCTGTGGCAAAGAACAGCCCAGCTGCCGAAAATTGAAATTAAAAAGCCGGATACCATACTTGCAAGAAATACTATTACCAGTATGCAGGCTGGATTAGTTTACGGCTATATAGGACAAGTCGAATATATTATAAAAAAGGTGAAAGAAGAATTAAATAACGAAAATATAAAAGTAGTGGCAACTGGAGGACTGGGCAGACTCATAGCAGATGAAACAGATGCAATTGACATATTTGATCCTATGCTTCTGTTTAAAGGCTTAAAAATAATTCATGACAAAAACTGTAAAGATAAGAAATGATTGACAACAAAAATATAGTATAGTATTTTATACCTGAGGAATAATTCCTTAGGTATTTTATTGCGTAGAAAAAAGGTTCCCGGGTACCCCAGCTCCTTGATTGCGTTGAGTGGGGTTCTTATTTGATATTGGTAAGGAGAGTATTGGGAGAAAAAAATGACCAATTTTATTATTAGAAAATTCATAAAAAATTATAAAGATGTAAAGGATGCGGAAGTAAGAGAGGCTTACGGTATAACTGCAAGTGTTGTAGGAATAATAGTAAATGCTTTATTAAGTGCAGCAAAAATAATAACGGGAATATTATTCAACAGTATTTCTGTTATAGCAGATGGGGTAAATAATTTATCTGATGGAATTTCATCTGTAATAACTTTTATAGGCTTTAAAATGTCAGGTAAGCCGGCAGATGATAACCATCCCTTCGGCCATGCCCGAATAGAATATCTGACGGGGATGATATTAGGAATTGCAATTCTTTTGGTTGGTTTTGAACTTTTAGAAACATCCTTCAAGAAAATAATTAATCCTGAAAAAATCATATTTTCCCCTGCAATGATAATAGTACTAATTTTATCAATTCTTTCAAAGCTCTGGCTTAGTTTGTTCTACAAAAAATTAGGCAATAAAATCTCTTCCTCAACCCTTATAGCATCTTCCACAGATTCCAAAAACGATGTAGTCGCCACGGCAGCTGTTCTTCTCTCTGTAATAATATCAGAACTAACAGGCTACCAGGTGGATGGATACGGGGGAATTTTAGTGGCTCTGTTTATTTTATACTCAGGATTTGATATTATAAGGGACATTTTAAATCCGCTTTTGGGAGAAATGCCAGACGAAGAATTCCAGAAATCAATAGAAAAGAAGCTACTATCCTATGAGGGAGTAATAAACATTCACGACTTAATTGTACATAACTACGGACCTAATAGGCACTTTGCAACTGTTCACGTAGAGGTGGATGCTAAGGATGATATATTGAAATCCCATGATTTAATAGATAATATTGAAAGAGACTTTTCGAGGGAGTTGGGTATTAATCTTGTAATTCATTTAGATCCGGTAATTACCGATGATAAAGAAATAAACTCATTGAAAAAGATGACGGAAAAAGTTATTAAATCCATCGATGAAAGCTTAAGTATCCATGATTTCAGGGCAGCTATTGGAGAAACCCATACTAATTTGATATTTGACTTGGAAGTACCTGATAGTTTTAAAATGGCTTCTTCAGAGTTGGTTAAATTAATTGATAAGAAAGTAAAAAAGGAGAATGAAACATATTTCCCCGTGGTAAAAATTGATAGAAACTATGTTTCAACCTATATGAATTCACCTAAAATGAAATAGGCTGATAATCTCAGCCTATCTTTTGTTGCTGCAACCTAAAACATTTCTCATTTTGTGAGCAACCATATCTTTAATGGCTGTTCTTCCCGGTCCTAAGTATTTTCTCGGATCAAATTCAGAAGGATTCTCAACGAAAAATTTTCTTATGGATGCAGTAAGGGCAAGCCTTAAGTCTGTATCAATATTTATTTTGCACACTCCCATTTTAGCAGCCCGTCTTAACATTTCTTCAGGAACACCAGCAGCTCCTGGTATTTCACCGCCATACTTGTTACACAGGTCAACAAATTCTTTAGGTACTGATGAGGCACCGTGAAGAACTAAGGGAAAGCCTGGCAGAAGTTTTGTTATAGCTTCCAATCTTTCAAAATCTAATTGTGGTTCTCCTTTGAACTTATAGGCACCGTGACTGGTTCCGATAGCAATTGCCAAGGAATCTACGCCTGTTCTTTCTACAAATTCCACTGCCTGATCAGGGTCAGTAAAGGTAGCATCCCTTGCATCTACGTTTACTGCATCTTCTATACCAGCCAACCTGCCTAGTTCTGCTTCCACCACAACTCCCTTTGAGTGAGCATAATCAACCACTCTTTTAGTAAGTTCTATATTTTCTTCAAAAGGATATTTGGAGCCGTCAATCATTACGGAAGTAAACCCATCATCTACACATTGTTTACAAATTTCAAAATCTTCACCATGATCCAAGTGGAGAACAATATCCAAACCTGATTCTTCCATTGCTGCTTCAACAAGCTTTTTTAAATAAATTGGGTTTGCATACTTCCTTGCTCCAGCAGAAACCTGCAGAATAAGGGGTGAATTTTCCTCTTTTGCTGCTTCTACAATACCTTGTATAATTTCCATGTTATTAACATTGAAGGCTCCTACGGCGTAGCCCCCTTCATACGCCTTTTTAAACATTTCCTTAGAAGTTATTAAAGCCATTTTATTACCTCCTATGTGTTATACTATTACTTAATTATACAACACTATTGCATAAAATACATCTAAAATTTTAATAAAAAGATACATTTTCCTGTTTTGGAAACAATGGAAAAGAAAAGCAAAGCAATTCAAAGCAAAATAAAGATATGGCTACCATATAATGAAAATTATAGGAAATTTAACTTCAAATCAAGAAAAATAAAACTTGAAAACATAATGACAAATTAGTAATATTAACTGTAGATGTTAGCACTCTTTGAAGATGAGTGCTAACAACCAGTCGGAACAAAGTACCATTAAATAAAGTAGGAGGAATGATTATGACAGTTAAACCATTAGGCGAAAGAGTAGTTATTAAAATGGTGGAAGCAGAAGAAAAAACTAAAAGTGGCATTGTGTTGCCTGGCTCTGCAAAAGAAAAGCCACAAATAGCAGAAGTTATTGCAGTAGGAGCAGGTATAACTTCAGATGAAAAGAAAAAAGATGAAATTAAAGTAGGAGACAAAGTTATTTATTCCAAGTATGCTGGAACGGAAGTAAAAATTGACGGAGAAGAATTAATAATAATAAAATTAGCAGATATTTTAGCAGTTATTGAATAATACATAAAGGAGAGGTAGATAATATGGCAAAAATGATAAAATTCAACGAAGATGCACGTCGTGCAATGGAAAGAGGCGTTAATGTTTTAGCTGATACAGTTAAAGTTACCTTAGGACCAAAGGGAAGAAATGTTGTTTTGGATAAATCCTTCGGTTCACCTCAAATAACTAATGACGGTGTTACAATAGCAAGAGAAATTGAACTTCCAGATCCCTATGAAAATATGGGTGCCCAATTAGTTAAAGAAGTTGCAACAAAGACTAATGATGTAGCAGGAGATGGAACTACAACGGCTACAGTGTTAGCTCAAGCTATTATAAGAGAAGGACTTAAAAACGTAGCAGCAGGCGCTAACCCTATGATCCTTAAAAAAGGTATCCAAAAAGCAGTAGAGGCAGCTGTAGCTGAACTTAAGAATATAACTAAGAAAGTTGAAACATCAGAAGAAATCGCACAAATAGCATCCATATCAGCTGGTGATGAAGAAATAGGAAAATTAATATCACAGGCTATGGACGAAGTAGGCAAAGACGGTGTTATAACTGTAGAAGAATCCAAGACTATGGGAACTGAATTAACTGTAGTTGAAGGTATGCAATTTGACAGAGGATACTTATCAGCCTACATGGTAACTAATACAGAAAAAATGGAAGCTGTTTTGGAAGACCCATATATTTTAATCACAGATAAGAAAATTTCAAATATTCAGGATGTTCTTCCAGTATTAGAGCAAATCGTTCAAACTGGTAAACCATTACTTATTATAGCTGAAGACGTAGAAGGTGAAGCATTAGCTACATTGGTAGTTAACAAATTAAGAGGAACCTTTAACTGCGTTGCTGTAAAAGCACCTGGATTTGGTGACAGAAGAAAAGAAATGTTAAGAGATATAGCTATACTTACAGGTGGTCAGGTTATCTCTGAAGAATTAGGATATGAGCTAAAAGAAGCGAATTTAGATATGCTTGGTAAAGCAGGAACTGTAAAAATAGACAAAGAAAATACAGTAATCGTTAACGGTGCAGGTAGTAAAGAAGAAATTGAAGAAAGAGCAAAGCAAATAAAAGCTCAGTATGAAGAATCAACTTCAGAATTTGACAGAGAAAAATTACAGGAAAGACTTGCAAAATTAACAGGCGGAGTTGCTGTTATCAACGTTGGAGCTGCTACTGAAACTGAAATGAAAGAAAAGAAATTAAGAATAGAAGACGCTCTAAATGCTACAAGAGCAGCCGTTGAAGAAGGATTGGTACCTGGAGGCGGCGTTGCATTGTTAACAACAATAGAAGCAGTTGCCAAGGTAGCAGAAGAACTTGAAGGAGATGCGAGAACAGGTGCAAAAATAATTGAGAAAGCATTAGAAGAACCTGTTAGACAAATAGCTGCAAATGCAGGTCTTGAAGGCTCTGTAATCGTTGAAAAAATAAAAGACAGCGAAAAAGGTATAGGTTTTGACGCATACAACGAAAAATATGTAAACATGGTTGAAGCTGGTATAGTTGACCCAACTAAGGTTGTAAGATCAGCCCTTCAAAATGCAGCAAGTGTAGCATCCATGTTACTTACAACTGAAGCTGCAGTAACTGATGAACCTAAAAAAGACGATCCAATGCCTAACATGGGAGGCGGAATGCCAGGCATGATGTAATATCCTAGATATTGCTGCCTCTTTATTATAATATCACTACAGAAGCTTTTCATTATTGAGAAGCTTCTTTTTTCATTAAAGTTTTTTGATTATTCTTCTAACATTTTACTAAAAAATGACGATAATATATTAAGAAAAGTGTACGAGGTGGCTTTGTGGAAAAATTAAATAACTTTTATGAAGAATATGATGAATATGATTTTATTGATGATGCAGACATTCAAAGTGATAAATATTTAACCTTTTTTGTGGATGATCAATTGTTTGGAATATCTATTTCCCAGGTAGTACAGATATCTGGTATGCAAGAAGTTACGGAAGTACCGGAGTTTCCAAAGTATGTAAAAGGTGTAATAAGTTTCAGAGATACCATAATTCCCTTAATCGATGTAAGAATTCGGTTGAAAAAAGAGGAAATAGTAAGCGAAAGACAATGTATAATTATTACCCACATCGATGGTACTTACATGGGATTTATAGTAGACTCCGTTAACGAAGTAACGGATATACCCCATGAAAATATTACTGATCCTCCCCAAGTGGGTTCTGATGGTGGTAATAGCTATATTAATGGAATTGCCAGATTAAATGATAAAATAATTATTCTAATTGACCTTAATAAAATTCTTAATGAAAAAGAAATAGATTTCATAACCGGAGGTTATGATGAGGAAGAACAAGTAGAAGGTCAAGAAGAAGAGCAAGAAGAGGAGCATGAAAATGAATGATAATATAGTAAATGTAGTAGATGAAATACCTTGGCTGATATTTAGACTTAATGAAAAACTATATACCCTTAACAGCAGAATGATAACATCAATAGTAATTAAACCAGAGGAAATTACTTTCGTTCCTAATGTTCCCCATTACATTGAAGGACTAATACATTTAAGAGGAAACGTAGTTCCCCTTATTAATTTAAAACTATTACTGGACCTTAAAGAAAACGGAGAAGTGGTTAAAGATTCAAAGGAAAGCAAGGAAATGGCAGTAATATTAGAAAAAGATAATTTACTTTTGGGGCTTTTGGTGGATCAAGTTTTATCCGTAGAAAATATTAACGAATATGAGAGAACCGATGAAATAAAAAAGGTACATAAGGATGGTTACGTAATCGGGGTGGCAAAGGGTCAGAAAAACGACCAAGTATTGTTAGTGATAGATGAAGAAAAAATAATGAATATTGCATGAACTTATAAACTTTTTTCTGTTTCGGACGAAAAATATAATGAAGTATGAATAGTAGAGGTACTGTAATGAAAATCCAAAATATCAATAATTACATGAGTTATAAAAGCAATCTTAAGGCAGTTAAGAACGAAGAAGTAAATATATCAAAGAAGTACGATGTTGTAGAAATAAAGAGCAGGAATGGAAAGAATGATAATTTCAGCTTAAACTCTATTAAGAAAAACATTGTATCAAAGATCAGTGAAGATACTAGTGCCGAAAAAATTAACAAAATAAAAGACAGCATAAAAAATAATACCTACAGAATCGATGCGGAAGAAATAGTCAAAAAAATGTTGAAATAGAGGTTAAGTATGAATGAATTGCGAGATATATTGAGAGAAATGATTCAATTATACAAGTCCTGCTTAGATTTAGAATACGATAAACACGAAGCAGCTATTAAAAATGACATAGAAACATTAGACCGCATAGTATCAGAAGAACAGGTCTTTTATATGAAGATGAGAGGTTTGGAACAGAAAAGGGAAAAGCTGTTTAATTCCATGAATTTGGGAAATAGGTCCCTAAGTGAAATAATTGATACTATGGAAGAGAAACAGGATGAATTTAAGAAACTGCAGGATGAATTAAATGATATTTTAGCTGAATTAAAGAAAATTAACAGTTTAAACAAGACAGTAATAGAAGTGCAACTTCGTAGAATAGATAAAGCAATGAAGGATTTAGGGGAAAAAGAAAACACATATACCAGCGGGAAAAGTAATGATAATCCCCCTAAGAGCTTGTTAATTTCCCGTAAAATATAAAGGAGAAGCTATGTTAAGACCAACTTTTATAGGATACAAAACAGCAACAGGAGCATTGAAAGTAAATCAATATGCCTTAGACGTAGTAGGCCAAAATATATCAAATGTTAATACTTCAGGTTATACTCGACAGCGTCTTGACATAAATTCCGTATCCCTTAATGCAATCAACATGAAGTTTGGAACATCAGGGATAATAATAGGACAAGGAGTGGAAGCTAAAGGAGTAAGCCAGATCAGGGATCCTTTTTTGGATTTAAGATATAGAATGGAAGCAGCTAAATCCGGAAGTGAGTATGTTCAATTGGAAGCCTTGAGAGATTTAGAAATGATATTTGATGAAATAACAAAAGATGGTTTAGACGCTCAATTTTCAGATTTATTAAAACAGCTCCATTCCCTTACATCAAGTCCCTCAGACCCTGTCTTGGAAGGTGTTGTAAGAACATCTGCCCAAATACTTGCTCAAATGTTTAATAACTACTCCAAGGAAATAGAAACTATAAAAGAACAGCAACTGACCTATTTAGAAATTGGGGTCATGGAAATTAATGACATAGCAGAAAATATTGCCAAATTAAACAGGCAAATACGAGAGAGCAATATAAGCGGTAACCCGGCTTTGGAATTAAATGACCAAAGAAATATGCTCATTGACGAACTATCAAGCTATTTAGACATAGAAGTTGAAATAGTGCCTCTAGATATCGGAGGAGGAAAGTCCATTGACGAGTTGGTTATTAAATTAAAAGGTAGCAAGTACCAGGATGGTAGCGATGTAACAATTGTAGACAAAAATAATTTCAATCAATTAAAAGTCATTGAAGATGGCGACAGAATTAATATAGGAATCACTAAGAGAGATACGACAGGTGAATTAATAAAAGATAGTGACGATAAAGCTGTATTTGAAAATATAAACATAAATGGCGGCAAAGTACACGGATTTTTGAAGTTTTTAAATGGAAAAGGTGAATTTGCCCCATCAACTGGCGATGATTTTGATAAGTCTACCGGTATTCTGTATTATCAGAACATGCTAGATACCTTAGCTAATAAATTTGCAACCATAATGAATGATTTAAACAAAAGTTTGAAATTAGATGCAGATGGAAATCCCATTAAAGATGCTGATGATAATTATATTTACGAAGATAAAGACTTTGTTTGAACCAAAGGATAATACTAAGCCAATAACAGCGGGAAATATAAAAGTATCAGATGCTTGGGCAAATGCAACTGATTCCTATATAACAAACACTAAGTTACCACCAAAAGGTGATAATTCAGGAGCAACAGACAATATATTAAGAATGATAAATAGTTTCCAAAAACCAGAGGATTACGCAACAGAAGATGGTACACCATTATTTAAAGGAACCTTTCAGGAGTTTTTATCCTTTACCACTACCAAGTTAAATCTTCAGGTTAGCAGTACTGAAACATCTTTTGAAACATATTCAGAAACACAGTTTCATATTGATTATGCAAGGAACAGTATGTCTAGTGTTGATTTAAACGAAGAAGGAGTAAATTTATTACAGTATAGCAAATCTTACAATGCGGCAGCAAGATTGATGATTACATTAGATGAAATGTTAGATACACTAATTAATAGAATGGGAGTGTAATTATGAGAATAACAACCGGTATGATGACAAACCGATATATAAGAAACTTAAATAAATCGGCAAAAGAAATGAATTATTTGAATGAAAAGGTATATACCGGCAGGAAGTTTTTCAAAGGCTCAGATGATCCGGTATCCGCTATAAAGGCATACAAGCTTAGAAGAGAGTATAGATCTACAGAAATATATGACGGAAATATTCGAGATGTAGAATCATTTTTAACGGCTGCCGAATCTTCTTTAATGGAAATAAGCAATAATTTAGAAACAGTATATACTTCCTACTTAAAAGGAATCACGGGAACCAAGGGACCTGAAGACAGAGAGATTATAGCCAAGGAATTGGAAAATCTCCAGGCATCCATACTAACATCTTTAAATGCTAAATTCGAAGATAGATATATTTTCGGTGGAACCAGCAAGGATGAATTGCCATTTACCGTAAAAGACGGAGAGTTGTATTTCAAAGGATACAATGTGAACCTGCCGGCAAATGAGGCAGTGCTAAAAGAATTAGAAGATGAAGTAATAAATATTGACTTAGGTTTAGGTATAACCTTTAATGGTGAAGATTTAAACTCAGATACAGTATTTGATATATCCATGTCTGGTTTAAAATTTATGGGATATGGAGAAAAAGACGGCATTGCAAATAATCTTTATACGTTAATAGGAGATATAAAAGAACAACTTTTAAGAGAAGATTTTTCTATGGACAACATATCACCTTACTTAGAAAAATTTGAAGAACAGAAAAAGCAGGTGTTAGTTCGAGTTACAGACTTAGGTTCAAAAGTTAATTACTTGAATTATTTGAAAACCAGAAATGAAGACAATCAATTTAATTTGAACAAGAAAATATTAGATGTTGAACATGTAGACCCAGCGGAGGCAATAATAGATTTCAAGATGCAGGAATACTCCTATAATGCAGCCTTGGCAATGGGTAATAAGATTCTCCAAAACAGTTTTATAGATTTTATAAAGTAACAAGGGGTGACATATGGTGGAACCACTTTTAGAAATTAAAACAACTCCCATATCATATNNTAGGGCAAAATATGAAATAGACCAAACCAACCCCTCTTTTAAACTTATAAGAGACAGGGGAGGGTTAAAAATTGCTAAAAAACCTACCAGATTAAATATTGACACTGTAGAAGCAAGATATTCTGCCGGTATTAAAAGTGCCATGCGTTCTGTGGAAGATTATTCTAAAAAGGGTATTAAGGCCGCATATGAAGCAACGGCAAACTATGCAAAAGAAGGTAATTATATGCTCAAAAACTTTACGGAAAATCCCTTGCCAGAAATAGCTATGAGAAGGATCTTCAGCAACCTGAACTTTAACCTGTCGTTTGTACCTAAGGTTGGTCCGGATATTTCCTGGGATATAGGGGATACTTCCATAAACTTTGAGAAAGATAAGCTTAATTATGATTGGAATATTGAAAAACCTAAAATGAACTATATTCCATGGAGTATAGAGATGATAATAAAGGAATACCCTAAAATAGAAATAACATATAAAGGAACTCCCATATTTGTTCCTCCCAGTGCTGACCCAAATTATAAGGAGATAGATACCCTTGTGTAAAGAAATTATTTTAAAAACAAAAGACTTTGGAGAAATAGCAATCAAAGAAGAGGATATAATACATTTCACCTGCGGTTTATACGGGTTTGAAAACTATAAAAGGTATGTAATACTGAAGGATGAACCAGAAGATACTGTAATGTTTCTTCAATCCTTAGATAATAGTGACCTATCTTTTGTATTGGTGGATCCTTATGCTATTTTTAATACCTACAATCCAATTCTTTTAGAGGAGGATTTACTTGACCTTGATGTTCATGAGGAAACGGAATTGAAGTATTTGGTAATAGCAATAATTGCAGAGAATATTAAAGATTCCGTGGTTAATCTGAAAAGCCCCATTGCTATAAATCCGAAAAACAGGAAGGCAAAGCAGGTTATACTGCAAAACTCCTACCCGCTCAGATACGGTATTATAGCCACTGAGGAGGGGAAGGAATGTTAGTAATAAAAAGAAAAGTATCCGAGTCCATACTTATTGGAGAAGATATAGAAATAATTATTACCGATATACAACATGATAAAGTTCAAGTAGCTATTAACGCTCCAGCCCACATAAAAATTACCAGAAAAGAATTGGCAGAAACCTGCGAATTTAATATTAAAGCCTCCGAAAAAACGAAAAAGATAAGCTTAAAAGATGTAAAGAAGCAAATTAAAAGGGAATAATAGAATAAAATATTTTAAATTTGTTTAATATTTTAGTATGAAAATTAATAATTATAGGTTTTTTGTGGTGCAAAAATTACTATTCATTAACAGTATGGATATATATTCATTTATCCATGCTGTTTTTTATTGAAAAAACCGCTTTTCCATCAAATGGAAAACGTATATTTATAAAATGCAAAATGTATAGTTACACTATATGCTTAGGGTGTATGCATTACAAATAATGTAAAAGATGCTTGCATTTTGTCGAAATTTCCTTTATAATGCTTTTAATTAAGAAAATGTTACAATTTAATAATTTATAGCAATAAGTATGTAAAGGGTAAAACTATCGAAAGGTAGTGACACAAAGCTATAGGGCCTAAAGATCTAATCCAAGGCAGCCAGTTGCCATCCAGCTATACTTAGTATTTTTTGTGTCTGGAATATATAAGTAATAGTCAGCATGGCAGTTATATATTCCTTTTCTTTTATAGGCATATATTGAATAATCACTAAATATGGGGGTATAAAAAGTGAGTGTAAACTTAGATTTATTAAATAAAACTTTGGACGGACTTTGGCTGAGACAGCAAATAACAATGGAGAATATTGCAAATTATTCTACGCCTGGATATAAGAGTAAGACTGTTGATTTTGAAAATATTTTAAAATCCAGC
>CZCB01002560.1_pt1 | contig 34782 bp, 29 predicted proteins | sample 591991 | NCBI WGS metagenome assembly CZCB01 (sample SAMEA3556809, study PRJEB10932) | anaerobic digester metagenome
GGCTATTCCGACATGGCCATAGGTCTCGGGAGGATTTTCGGATTCACGTTCCCTGAAAACTTCAACTACCCTTATACGGCGCAGAGCATCACGGATTTCTGGCGCCGCTGGCACATGACGCTGGGGAGGTTTTTCAGGGATTATGTCTATATCCCGCTCGGGGGAAACCGCAGGCTGCAGATGAGGAACATTTTCATCGTCTGGATGCTGACGGGCCTCTGGCACGGGGCAAGCTGGAATTTCGCAATATGGGGCTTGTACTTCGCGGTCATCCTGGTGCTTGAGAAGAAATTCCTGCTGAAGGCGCTGGAAAAAGTGCCGAAGGCGCTCAGGGCAATATATTCGTTCCTGCTTGTCATGTTTGGGTTCAACTTTTTCTACTTCGAGGATTTCAGCAGGAATATCGACGCGCTGAAGGTGATGTTCGGACTGGACGGCTCTGCATTGCCTGCAGCCGAAACGCTCCGGCTCGTGATCAGTTATCTTCCTTTTATAGCGGTATGCGTCGTCTGTTCGGTGCCGGTAAAGCGCTTCATACTTGACAGGGCAGAGAAGCTCAGGCTTCCTGAAGGTGTCAGGGCGGCAGCTGCAGCCCTGTGCATCGCCATAATATTCATAATGTCGGCAGCCAGCATCGTGAGCAACAGCTATAATCCGTTCATATATTTCAGGTTCTGACGGATATGAAGAGAGCGCAGGAGAGGCAGTTCCTGCAATGAAAAAGCCAGGCCTGCGGGTTAAGAAGGAAAACCGGAGAAGAAGGAAGACCGGGGGAGAAAAATGACAGGAGAAATGGAAAAAAAGGATAAGGAGAAACAGGATAAGGGGAAAGCCATGAAGAAGACCCAGTACGCAGTTATATGCACATTTGTCGCCATGATGGCGTTTCTCATCGTGTGCTCGCTGTTTGTCGACAGTGACGGGTTTTCTCCCTTTGAAAACAGGTATCTCAGCAAAAAGCCCGTCCTGACGGCTGCGGATGTTTTTTCGGGGAAATACATGGACGGGTATGAGACTTTCCTCCTGGATAACTTTTTGCTGAGGGATTTGTCAGTGATGGGGTTCCAGGCTTATGCGAACCTGCTTTACCTGGACCTCTTCACCAGCAGTGAGATGGTACTTGCCAATGTGGACGTGGATGATTTTGTGAGGGCCGGAGGCCAGGAAGGCGTTATGGGAACTGTGGACGGCGGTGGACCTTCGGATCCGGGTAACGGCGGAGCGTTCGACAGCGGAGGTGCTGCACCGGGACCGGGTGGCCTGCAGCCTGCGGACGGCAATACAGATGCAGGCGGTGGCGGTACAGCCGGCACGTCGGCCGGGGGAGCGCAGCAATGGTCTGGCAACGGGCAGGGTGCATGTGAAGGCGGTCTGCCCGCTTATGGAGGAGAAGCTGAGGGAGGACAGGCGGCACAGGCAGGGACGCCCGGCGGACAGGAATCTGCGGCGCAGCAGGAGGGGCAGCCTGCGGGACAGGGCCAGGCCGACCGGCAGAACGACGGGAGCGGCTCTGCCGACGGGACTCCGGCGATCAGGGAACAGGCGGACGAACAGCTGACAAATTCACTGATAATAGCCGGGGACAGGGTGATGATGCCGACGGGAGCCTACAACCTGAAAGCATTTGGCGGGATACTTTCAGAGTTTGCCGATATCATGCCGCACCTTAACCTTTATTCGATAACAGGTCCGACAAGCGCCGCCTTCTATGCGTCGAAGAAGTACAGCACCGGCAGCTACGACCAGAGCAAGGCCGAAAGCATAATAGCCCAACATGCCGACGGGGTGACGGTCGTAAAAGTGTTCGACAGGCTGATGGAGCACAGGGATGAGCATATCTATTTCCGCTCCGACGTACACTGGACAGCCCTGGGAGCTTATTATGCCTATACCGCCTTTTGCGAGGTGTCGGGCCAGGAAGCGGCCGACCTGGACGAAGATTTCACGAAGGGGACATATGAACCTTTCCTGGGCGGGCTGTATGCCCAGATATACAAGATGCCCCAGGCTTCGAGGCTTAAGAACAATCCTGAGAAACTGGATTATTACATACCGAAGATCGGACACCAGCTTACGCTGTACAAGATGGGGAACCTGAAAGAACCATATAAGGTCGACAGTATCATCAATACGAACTTCAAGAGCCTCGGGGCGTATAAGTATTCCTGCTTCGCATGGGGAGACCAGCGCATAGAAAGGATCGATACGGACAACCCCAATGGCCGCAAGCTGCTTGTGATAAAGGATTCATACGGCAGCGCACTGGTGCCGTTCCTGGTGCACAACTACTCGCTTATCTATGTCATAGACCCCAAGGGGTTCAACAACGAGGGGTGCCTGGAATTCGACGCTAAAAAACTGATAAATGAAGAAGGCATAGATGACGTGTTGTTCTGCTTCTCGATCTATGGGAGCGGCAGGCAGATAATCAGGGACAGCCTGAGAAGCCTTTTGCTGAGATGAAGTGACCAAATCGAAAGCCTCCCGCCATGCTTTGTGCGGGAGGCTCATATATACTGTGTGCACCTGCAGGGCTGCGGCATAATGCCAGCCGCTGCCGTCAGTCGGCCATAGCTGCTTTAGGCCTGTTGATGTAATAGCTGAGATCGCTCTCGCCTATATCCAGGTCGTCGACTGAAATGCTGATTATCTCATACCTGTTCTGTCCGGCCGGGGTACTTACGGTAACTATGCTGCCGGGAGGGTTGAGCAGGAGCGCCTGCCCCATCGGTGACAGACAGGATGCGTCAAAAAGGCCGTTGGAGGACATACCGGCATAGGGCAGTACTATCCGGCAACTGATGATTTCCGAATCTTCGAGATCCCTGACCTGGACCACGCTTCCGATTATGGGGAACGGACACGTGTCGGCGCCGTCTTTCTTAACTTCTGCATTTTTCAGAAACTTCTCAAGCCTGTCTGTATATTCCCTGAAGAATGCTTCGCTCTGCATCGCAGTCTGGGCGTTTTCCGAAAAAAGGCTCTTGAGTATCGGTTCCTTTTCCTTCTCAATTTGTGCAACGTGGTCCACCAGCAGCTTGTACATCCTTTCGGACAGTGCCGTTTTCTTCATCTTCATCTCCCTTTCAAAATTTTTACAAACAGAAAACAAACATAAGAAGACACTTCGCAGACCTGAATGCGAAATGTCTTCCTCCCATCTGCCGTTGTTCTATCTAAATATATGCTAACATAAATGTAAACACATGTCAATGTAGGCGCTCACTGGAAGAAGAAGGTTCCTGCTTCTGGTACTGGAGAAGGTACAATGAGTGATACATGCCGCGCCTTGCCAGTAGTTCCTGATGGGTGCCCGACTCCCTGACCCTGCCCTTGTGTAGTACTATTATCTTGTCCGCATGCTGGATGGTCGACAGCCTGTGGGCGATCACGATGGTGGTGCGGTTCCTGGTAAGCCTGGTAAGGGCGTCCTGTATCAGCATTTCTGTTTCGGTATCTATGTTCGAGGTTGCCTCGTCCAGCACCAGTATTTTGGGGTCGAACGCCAGCGCCCTGGCGAATGCGAGCAACTGTCTCTGGCCGGCGGAAAACGTGGCGCCGCGCTCCATCACTTCCGTGTCATATCCCTTCGGGAGCCTGCTTATGAATCCGTCGGCATTGACGTACCTGGTAGCTTCCCGGATCTTCTCGTCGGTGATGCTTTCCTCGTTGAGCCGTATATTGTCCTTCAGCCTGCCGCTGAACAGGAATACGTCCTGGAGCACGACACTGATCATTCTGCGCAGGTCATCCTTCCGGATGTCCCTGATATTTATGCCGTCGATGAGGATCTCGCCCTTCTGTATCTCGTACAGCCTGCTGAGGAGGCTGATTATCGACGTTTTGCCGGCGCCCGTGGCGCCTACGATGGCAACGGTTTTGCCTGCGGGCACAGTGAAGCTGACATCACGCAGGACCCAGTCGCCTTCGTTGTATGCGAACCATACGTTCCTGAACTCGATTTCGCCCTTAATGCCGTCCGGGATGCTGAGCTTGCCGGAATCATCTTCAGCCGGCGTGTCCAGTATGAGGAAGATCCTTTCGGCAGCCGCCATCGAAGCCTGCAGGATGTTGTATTTCTCGGCCAGGTCATTGATGGGGTGGAAAAGCATGCTGATGTAATTGGTGAATGCATAGAGAGTCCCGAACTGCAGCGTACCTTCAAGTACTTCGAGGCCGCCGAACCATACCAGCAGCGAGAGGGCAATGAATGACATCATTTCCACGGCGGGGCGGAACAACCCGAATGTTATGATCTCGCTCATTGCCGCCTTGTAGTATTCCCGGCCGGTCCTGTCGAACCTTTCGAAGTTTTCCTTCTCCCTGTTGAACAACTGGATGATACGCATCCCGGAAATATTTTCGGAGATGGCGGCGTTGATCTTTGCCAGTGATGTCCTGACATTCCTGTACACTTTCCGTATCCTTCTCCTGAAAAACACGGTCAGCACTATGACGGCCGGCATTATTGCAAGGGATACCAGCGTCATTTTCACATCAAGCCTGAACATTATCACCACGACGCCGCCAAGTATCGCGAAGTCCTTCAGCAATGTGACCAGTACGTTGGTGTAAACTTCGTTCAGCGCTTCCGTGTCGTTCGTCACGCGGGTAACCAGCCTGCCCACGGGGTTTTTGTCGAAATAGGAGAGGGGCAGTCTCTGCATGTGTTCGAAAAGCTTCTGCCTGATATTGAGTATGATGGACTGGCCCGCGTAGCTAAGGACGTAGATCTGGAGCAGGTTGAAAACGAATCCGGAGATCACGAGCAGCAGGAAAAAGACTCCTGTCCTGCCGAGTGATGCGATATCGCCCTTCTTTATGAAATCATCTATGGCAACACCGACCAAGTAAGGTCTTGCCAGGTCGGCAGCCGTCGATGCGAAAAGGAATACGACCGCAAGCGCGAAAAGGTACCAGTAACGGGCTGCAAAACCCAGCAGCCTTTTCAGCAGGCGGAAATCATATGCTTTGACCTGGAGTTCTTCTTCTATGAAAGCTTCATTTTCCCTGCCGTTGTCATCAGCCATGTTACTCCGCCTCCTCTATTTCGTCCGCCAGGAGCTGCCTGGTGTACAGGTCGTTATAATACCCTTTCTGTTCGATCAGCGATCCATGGGTGCCCCTTTCGATGATCCTTCCCTCGTCCAGGACGATGATCTCGTCGGCGTCCCTGACAGCCGATATCCTGTGGGAAACGATGATGCAGGTGCGCTCTTTCATCAACTCTTTAAGTTCCCGGAGGATGGCTTCCTCCGTCCTTGTGTCGACTGCCGAAAGACAGTCATCCAGTATCAGTATCGGGGGGGACCCTATCACAGCCCGTGCGATGGCTGTCCTCTGCTTCTGGCCGCCGGAAAGCGTGACGCCTCTCTCGCCGACGATCGTATCGAATTTATGCGGGAATTCCATGATATCGTTATACAGGTGGGCGGTTTTTGCCGCATTTTCCGTTTCCTCCGTGCTGAAGCCCCTGTAAAAGTCTATATTGTTCTTCACCGTATCGGAAAACAGGAACGTGTCCTGCGGCACAAAACCTATATTGCTTCTCAGCGAGGACAGTGATATGTCGTTTATATCCCTGCCGTATATGAACAGGGTACCCTCCGGCGCCGGCAGGATCCTCGGGATAAGGTTCACCAGCGTCGATTTGCCGCTGCCTGTCCTGCCGACTATGGCCAGCGTCTTCCCGTGGTCCACCGAAAGGTTTATGTCTTTCAGCACCGGTTCGCTGCTGCCGGGGTACCTGAACGTCAGGTTCCTGAACTCGATGGCCCTGGTTTTCCCTGCCCTGCCTGCGGTCCCGGGGATCATCAGCGGAATGGCTCCCGGCTTGTCTGCTATTTCAGGTTTCTCGTCCATCAGGGCATTGATGCGGTCAAGAGAGACGGAGCCGCGCCTGAATATATTCGCCACCCATCCGAGGGCTGTTATAGGCCAGATCAGCATCCCGAGGTAGCTGTTGAATGCCACGAACCCTCCGAGGGAGACCGAGCCTTCGATGACGAGTATGCCCCCGTACCAGAGCGCTATGACGAAGGAAAGCGATGATATCAGCATGACGCTCGGGAACATCAGGCTCATCAGCCTGATGAACCTAAGGTTGGCACGCCTGTTTGTCTCGTTGACGCGTTCGAACAGTTCCGCCTGGTGTTTTTCCCGGACGAAGGATTTGATCACCCTGATCCCCGAGAAATTTTCCCTGGCTGCTTCCGTCAGGTCCGAGAACGCCTCCTGCTGTCTCTGGACTGTGCCCTGCATGAGCTTCATGTATGAGAACACCAGGACGCCAAGGACAAGGATAGGGGAGAAGCTGGCTAAAGTGAGCCTGAGGCCGCCTGTCTGCAGCATCATCACCAGTGAAGCGGCGGGCATCAGCAGGCAGTCGACCGCAAAAATGACTCCCTGTCCCGTGGCCATCGTTACGTTGTTCATGTCATTGGTCACATGGGCCATTATGTCGCCTGTCTTGTGCGTATTGAAGTAATTGGCGGAAAGTTTCTGCAGGTGGGCATAAAGCCTGTTCCTGAAAGTATGTTCTATGGATCTGGACACGCCGTAAAGCGTGTACCTGAAAAGGAACCTGAACACCGCGATCCCGACGGAAACGATCAGCAGCGCAACGGCGTGGACTGCCAGGCTGTTTCTCGTCAATGTCCCCTCTTCCAGCAAGTCCGTGGCCGATTCAAGTACTTTCGGCATGACAAGCTGCAGTGTGTCGACACACAGCAGGAAAATGACGCCCAAAACGTATCTGTACCTGTTCCTGTGCAGCAGGTCCTTTATGTACCTCAAACTGTTCATCAAGCACGCTCCTGAAAGTCAGAAATGCCTGCTAATGATTATACCACACAGGCCGGCCCCTCAGGCAACAGATATGTTCGGGCAAGTTTGCAGTCTTTGGCCCGATATAGTAAGATATAATAAATACCAGGCGATACGTGCAGGCCGGTCGATCGATTTCAGATGAGAAATAAAACCGCGCTGCAAAAGCGGAGGAAGCCATGGGACTTCACAAATACCTCATGACCGTGCGGAAGCTGAATAATATGGGCCGGTGGTCAACAGACTTCATGCACCAGCGGGCTACTGTCAGCGAGCATTCCTTTTTTGTTGCGCAGGTAGGGCAGATGCTTGCGCTCATCGAGGAAGAGAACGGCAATAAAGTGGACTGGTGCAGGCTGTTCAGGAAACTGATCAACCATGACGTCGTGGAGGCAATGACCGGTGACATCATAAGCACGGTCAAATACAAAAACGCCCAGTTGAGAGACATGCTGGGTATGCTTGAAAAGGAGATAGTCGAGGAGAACCTGCTGGCCAGTATGGAGGAGCCATATAAAAGCATCTACAGGGAAATACTCTTCGACGGGAAAGACGACACGCTGGAAGGTGAGATCCTCAGGTGTGCCGACTACATCGACGCGATAGTGGAATGTATAAATGAGGTGAAGCTCAACAATCTCCATCCTTTCGTTGACAAGTTCCGCTCGATCGTCCGGAGGCTTTCCGAATCCGACCTGGCCAGTGTGCGGTACTTTATCGGGGAGATACTGCCAGGGCTGACAGAAGGCTGCAGGGAACTGGAACAGTGTGGCGTGGCGGACGGAACGGAGCCTGCCGGCCGGGGAGATGGATCAACGAACGAGGAAAAAAAGGACGAATGAGGTGTATATATGCTGACGAATCTGGATATCAGGAGAATAATACCGCACAGGTACCCGTTTCTGCTGGTGGACAGGATCATCGAGCTTGAGCCGGGGAAGAGGGCTGTAGGGATCAAGAACGTGACGGCAAACGAACCGTTTTTCCAAGGCCATTTCCCGGATTACCCGATCATGCCTGGAGTCCTGATAGTGGAAGCGCTCGCGCAGACGGCAGGGATCGCGGCGAATGCCGAAGCCGCACAGACAGACGGGCAGAACGGTGAAGCGAAGCTTGGGGTGTTCGCCGGCATCGATGGTATGAAGTTCAAAAAGCAGGTCATGCCAGGAGATGTGCTCCGCCTCGAAGCCGAGATACTTTCCTCGAAGATGGGGATAGTAAAGGCGAAGGTCAGGGCGGCCGTGGATGACAAAACGGCAGCTGAGGGTGAGATCCGCTTTGCAATGACGACAGTAAAGAAACAAGCCTAATGAGCCTTAGCTCACTGCGAGCTTTTTCCTGGCCTCGAGGAACATGTCCCCAACCTTGTATACATCCCCGGCACCCATGGTGATGACCAGGTCCCCGGATTTCACGTTCTTGTCGAGAAGTTCCACTATGCTTTCGAAATCCTTGATATAGACCGCGGTCTTCCCGGAAAGGGCGATCTTTTCAGCAAGCATCGATGAGTTCACTTCACCGGTGTCTGTCTCACGCGCCGCGTAAATGTCAGTCAGTATGACGAAATCTGCATTGTCGAATGACTTGCTGAAATCGTCCATCAGGCTTTTCGTCCTGGAATATGTATGGGGCTGGAACACACACCATATGCGCGAATGGTTGTACCCGGCCGCGGCTTTCAATGAGGCTGTGATCTCCGACGGGTGGTGGGCATAGTCGTCCACGACCGTGACGCCGTCGCTTACTCCTTTTATTTCAAACCTCCTGCATGTGCCGGTGAATTTCAATAATGCCTTTGCGGCCGATGAAATGCTGCATCCGGCCAGGTCGCACGCGGCGATCGCCGCCAGCGAATTGCTGACATTGTGGAGCCCCGGCACCTTCAGCTTTATTTCCGCAACGGGTTCGCCCAGGCGGAGCAGCGTATACGATGCACATCCCATGTCGTCGAACTCTATGCCTGATGCGCTCCATGTATAGCGATCATCCTTCATGCCGAATGTCGTGATGTCGCATGAGATGCCGCCGAGCGCTTCCACGGCCGTTTCGTCATCACCGTTCAGGACGATATGACCGTTTTGGGGGACATGTTCGGAAAAACTGCGGAATGCGTGCTTGACATCGTCTATATCCCTGAAACAATCCACATGGTCATAGTCTATGTTGAGGATGACGGCCACGCGGGGGTAAAACTTGAGGAAACTGCCGGCATATTCGCAGGCTTCGGTGACGAAGATCCCGCTTGAGCCTATCCTCGTGCTTCCGCCGATCGCTGGAAGCATGCCGCCGATATGGACCGTCGGGTCCAGGCCTTCTTCAAGCATTATCATCGATATCATCGATGTGGTCGTGGTTTTCCCGTGGGTCCCTGAAACTGCAAAACTCATGGGATAATGGTCCATGATCTCGCCCAGCAGCGTAGCCCTGTCGATGCACGGGATACCCGCCCCGGACGCGGCAACGAGTTCTATATTGTCCGGCCTGACTGCCGCGGTATACACCAGCAGGTCTGCTCCGGCAACATTTTCGGCGAAATGGCCTACGGTCACCCTGATCCCTGATTTCTCCAGCTTTTGCAGTACCGGGGACGGCCTTTCGTCCGATCCCGTAACTATGTATCCGTTATATGCAAGTATTTCGGCGAGTCCGCTCATGCTGATGCCGCCGATCCCTGTCATGTGGACTTTCTTTATATTGCCGGAACCTAAAAGTCCGCTGCTTTTCAAGCCAAACACTCCCTGAATACGTAATATGGCTAAGTAAATCATACAACAAATGCCCGCAAAAGTAAAATGGATATCCAGGCACATATTATTTTATTCATTTCCCCGTTTTTTTATATCAGCGGTGCAATGATGCCGTACCGGACCTGCATAAAACTGTGATATAATGTACTAAACTGTAAAAGACGCGGGTTTGGCTGAAAGAGAGTGGTAGTATGGACAGGCTGCACAGGAATGAAAGGATATCGGTCCTGCAGAGGATACTGTGCGAATCGCCCGGCAGGATCTTCACACTCGGCTATTTCACGGAAATGTTCAACTGTGCGAAATCCTCGGTAAGCGAGGATATCGATATTATACGCAGTTCGCTTGAAAAGACCGGGGCCGGTACCATCGAGACGATACCGGGCGCATCGGGCGGTGTGCGATATGTGCCGCGAATGTCGCGGGATGTGGTGCTGAAGCTGGCCGAACGGCTCAGCGCGGAACTGTCCGGGAAGGAAAGGATACTTCCGGGGGGCTACCTGTATATGCTTGACGCCATATATGACCCTGGGACGGTTTCCGAGGTGGGCAGGGTTTTCGCCGGGTATTTCCACGACAGGCCTGTCGACTATGTCATCACTGTCGAGACGAAAGGCATACCCCTTGCATTCATGACGGCAGCATACCTCAGCAAACCCCTTGTGATAGCGCGTCGCAACATCGAGGCTACAGACGGGGCTTCCGTGAACATAAACTATGTTTCAGGGTCGTCGGAAAGGATACAGACAATGGTCCTTCCGATGCGTTCACTGAAGCGCGGTTCATGGCTGCTCTTCATCGACGACTTCATGAAGGGCGGCGGGACGGCGAAAGGCATCCTGGAACTGGCGAGGGAATTCGACTGCCGGGTCGCTGGGGCAGGAGTGCTCATAGAGACATACATGCCGGACAGGGATCTTCCGGTCGACTGCTTCTCACTGCTGACCCTTTACGGTGTCGACGGGGCGGCAGGCATGACCGACATAAAGCCCAGTCCACGCCTGCTGGCCGAAGGAAGGTAAAAGCGGGGGTTTCGGACATATATCGCTGTGCGACGACAGACCGGTATCATTATTGCCAAAAATAACAAATAGCGGGCAAATAAGAAGGAAAATATCATTTTGTATAGAATATATATGTTACACATTATTTTGGGAAGGTGGTAACATAAATGGAAATCACGGATGTCCGCATCAGGAAAATCGACGTTGAGGGCAAAATGAAGGCGGTCGTATCGGTAACTTTTGATAACGAGTTCGTGGTACACGATATCAAAGTTATAGAGAGCCAGAACGGGATGTTCATTGCCATGCCCAGCAGAAAGACCCCCGACGGGGAATTCAAGGATATCGCACATCCTATCAATGCTGCCACACGAGAAAAGATCCAGAAGGCTATCCTGGATAAATATATTGCCACAACGACAGCAGAGGAGGCGACGGCTTCTTCCGAAGGACAGCAGGAGCCGCAGGACGAGCCGGCTGAAATGACTGAATCATCTGAATCGACTGGATCATCTGCGGAATGATCCGGACGAAAAAGGGCACTTTGAGAGAAGTGTCTTTTTTTATTTTTTGCAGCCGCAAAAGTTGAAATACGGTATTAAAAGTGTGATAATATATGCTGGTTGAAAGGAACGGCATCCATGGAGAATGTCACTGCGCTTATCCTCGCGGCAGGCGAGGGAAAAAGGATGAAATCGGACAAGGCGAAAGTGCTGCACCAGGTCTGCGGGAAGCCCATGATCGAATGGGTGTATGAGGCTGCCCGCGATGCGGGTGTCGGAAAATGTGTCATCATCGTGGGCCATAAAGCGGAACAGGTGATGGGATACATGGGAGACCGGGCCGAGTACGTGATGCAGGAACAGCGTCTCGGGACGGGACATGCCGTGTTGCAGGCCAGGGACTATATGCAGGACGGGGGATATATACTCATCCTTTACGGGGATGTGCCCCTTGTAACTTCCCGTACGATAAAAAATGCGATGAAATGTCTCCTTGACGGGGATCTTGATGCCGTGGTGATCTCTGCGGAGGTCGGGGACCCCACGGGTTATGGACGTATCGTCAGGAATCCTGACGGCAGTTTCAGGAAAATCGTCGAACACAGGGACGCAGATGAGGACGAAAGGGAAATCAGGGAAATAAACTCGGGGATGTACATCTTCAAGGCAAGGGAACTGGCCGGCGCATTGCAGTACCTGAAGAACGACAATGACCAGGGCGAGTATTACCTGACGGATACCCTGGAGATAATGCTTTCCAGGGGCCGCAGGGTCGGGGTGTACAAAGTGCATGACAGCAGCGAAGTCCTCGGGGCAAATGACCGGGTACAGCTCGAAGCGCTGGAGTCCATACTGGGCAGCAGGCTCCGGGAGTGCGCCAGATAAAGTCGATATGGAAAACGTGTCACCTTCGCCCGGCTGGCAGGAAAGTGGTCAGCTTAGGTGGAGGTTGTTGTCGTCTGCGGAGTTGACGCATGTTGTACATTTGATCATAGAACTACTTGGATAAAGGAGCATGGATATGAACGTTCACGGCAAGGATATCAAGATCTTCGCAGGGAACTCCAACCTGCCGCTGGCAAGGGAAATCGCCGAAAGGATAGGTCTGCCGCTGGGTCAGGCGACAGTCGGTAAATTCAGCGACGGAGAAACCTGCGTAAATATAGGCGAGGTCGTCAGGGGCTCCGATGTTTTCGTCATACAGTCCACATGCGCCCCGGTAAACGACAACCTGGTCGAGCTGCTCATAATGATCGACGCGCTGAAAAGGGCGTCGGCCGGCAGGATCACGGCGGTGATGCCGTATTTCGGCTATGCCCGCCAGGACAGGAAAGCAAAAGCCAGGGACCCGATATCTGCCAAGCTTGTTGCAAACCTGATCACTGTCGCAGGGGCAGACAGGATACTGACGATGGACCTGCATACGCCGCAGCTCCAGGGATTCTTCGACATACCGGTGGACCACCTGCTTGGCGTCCCGGTACTGGCGAAATATTTCCAGGAAAAGTTCCCCGAACATGAGGACATGGTGGCGGTGTCCCCTGATGTGGGCAGTGTCAGCCGTGCGAGAAAATTTGCCGAGTGGCTCGACATCCCCATCGCCATTATCGACAAGAGAAGACCGAAGGCAAATGTAAGCGAAGTGATGAACGTCATCGGCGATATCAGGAACAAGAGGGTCGTCCTCATAGACGACCTTATCGATACGGCAGGTACTGTTGTGAACGCATCGGAGGCGCTGATGGAAATGGGCGCCAAAGAGGTGTTCGCGTGCTGTACACATGGAGTGCTTTCCGGACCGGCATTCGAAAGGGTGGAAAGTTCGCCGATAAAGGAACTGGTAATGCTCAATACGATCCCGCTTCCCGAAAACAAGCCGACGGACAAGATCACGTCCCTGTCGATAGCTCCTTTGTTTGCCGAGGCAATAGAAAGGATCTACGGAGATGTTTCCATCAGTACGCTCTTTACTCAGAAGGAATGAACCGGCCGGGGGAGCGGAGCCGGGAAACCTGACCGTCATCGTCGGTCTTGGGAACCCGGGCAGGAAGTATGAGAACACCAGGCATAACGCAGGATTTATGGCTGTCGACCTGCTTGCGGATAAGTACGGTATAAAGGTGAACCGTCTAAGGCACAAAGCGCTTACAGGTGACGGCATGATAGAAGGGAAAAGGGTCCTCCTGGCAAAACCGCAGACTTTCATGAACCTGAGCGGAGAGAGTGTGCGGGACATTGTTGAATATTACAGGGTGCCGATGGAAAACCTGGTAGTTATATATGATGATGCGGATCTGCCGGCAGGAGCGCTCCGGATACGTCCCAAAGGCAGTTCAGGCACTCATAACGGCATGAGATCGATAATATACCACCTGCAGTCCGACGCTTTCCCGAGGATCAGGATCGGCATCGGGAAGGCACCCGAGGGATGGGATCTTGCCGACTATGTCCTTGGCGAATTCGGCAGCGAAGAAGCGGACACGGTCGGAGACTGCATCAGGAGGGCGGCAGAGGCTGCAGCCGTGATAGTCGCTGAAGGCATAGAAAAAGCTATGAGCAGGTTCAACGGGAATGGAGACAAGCCCGGGACGGAGAAATCTGACGGAGGCAGAACGACCCAGGCGGGATCATAAACCTTATGCTGAACTTTATCGAGCCGCTGCTTGAACTGGAGGAATACAACCGGTTACTGGCCGCTGTCCGGGACCGCTTGCGTCCGGTCAGCGTCATCGGGCCTTCTGAATCACAGAAGGCTCATATTTCGTATGCCCTTTGCCGGCATTGCGGCAAAAAGGGTGTTTTTGTCGCGTTCAATGAAATGCAGGCCAGGAGGCTGTTTGAAGACTTCTCTTTCTTTCTTGGCGAAGAAGTGGTCTTTTTCCCCGCAAAGGAAATCATGCTTTACGATGTCGAGGCCAAAAGCTACGACACGGTATACCAGAGGCTGTCTGCCCTGGACAGGATAAGCCGGGGGGATTACAGTTTCGTGGTCACTTCCGTCGAGGCCGTTTCCCACAAGCTGCTCCATCCCGGCAAACTCCTGCGCAATGTAATAACTGTCGATGACCACGGACGGCTGGATCCCGGGGAACTAGTCCGCACGCTGGTGGTTTCCGCGTACGAACGGGTGGAATTCGTCGAGAAGAGAGGCCAGTTCGCGGTAAGGGGCGGGATCGTGGACATTTTCCCGATCGATGCCGACAATCCTGTCAGGATCGAATTTTTCGGTGACGAAATAGATTCGTTGAGATGGTTCGACGTGAATACCCAGAGGTCCGTCGGCCATGCTGAAAGCGTCAGGATCCTTCCGGCGCGCGAGCTGGTGTTCGACGATGCCGGCCGGGAAGCGGTCATCAGGGCTGTGAAGAGAGACGCCGAAAAAGCGGGCAAAAGGAACCCGGAGCTGGCGCGCAAAATAAACGAGGACATGGAACGGCTCGGAGAATCCTGGTATTTCCCCGGTATCGACAGGTACATCCCGTATATTATCGACGAGCCATGTTCGCTGGCGGATTACCTGGGAGACGACGCCATCATATTCATGGATGAGCCGTCAAGGCAGCAGCAGCGCATCGAGAACCTGCTGCTCGAGCATGAAGAGATGTGTAAAGCCCTGATCGAAAAGGGCAGCCTTCTTCCGGGGTGCACCGGCATGTTTTTCGACTACGGATCGATATCCTCGGCCGTATCGGCCAGAAAACCCGTATATATGAACACCGTCAGTGCCGACGCCATATCTGCGAAGGGATCGCTGCAATACAGCATCCCGTGCAGGATCATCGGATCGTTCCGGGGAAGCATGGATTTGCTTGCAGAGAACCTTTCTGCATGGAAACGCGGCAAAAGCAGGGTGCTGCTGCTCTCGGGCACCAGGGGGCGCGGGGAGCGTCTGAGAGACTCGCTTTCAGAAAACGGGATCGATTCTGTCTACATGGACGAAGTCTCAAGGCCGGTCCTGCCCGGGGAGGTCGTCATTACCCGCGGCAGCCTGCATAAAGGATTTGAATACCCGACCATAGGATTCGTCGCTATAAGCGATGACGAGATATTCGGCCGGGACCGCAGGAAACCGGCAAAAAGCCGGGGTAGATACCAGGGGCGGCCGATAAGCGTATTTACCGACCTGGCGGTGGGTGATTACGTCGTACACCAGACCCACGGGATAGGCCAGTATGTCGGACTGGAAAAGCTGACCGTGGAGGGTGTCAAAAAAGATTATCTGAAAATCAGGTACCAGGACGGGGCATTCCTTTACATCCCAACGAACCAGATGGACCTGGTACAGAAATACATAGGGACAGAGGGAAAGCAGCCAAAAATCAACAAGCTCGGAGGTTCCGACTGGCTCAGGACCAGGACCAGGGTAAAGGAATCACTGAGAAAGCTGGCCGAAGAGCTCATTAAACTGTATGCGCAGCGCGCAGCGCTGAAAGGTTTCCAATACTCGAAGGATACCGTCTGGCAGAAACAGTTTGAAGAGCAGTTCCCGTACGAGGAGACCGAGGACCAGCTTCGGTGCATCGAGGAGATAAAGCGTGACATGGAGTCCGGAAAGGTCATGGACAGGCTCCTTTGCGGAGACGTGGGGTTCGGCAAGACCGAAGTGGCACTGCGTGCCGTCTTCAAGGCAGTGATGGACGGCAGGCAGGTGGCCTGGCTGGTTCCGACGACCGTGCTCGCGCAGCAGCATTACAGCAACTTCCTCGAAAGGATGAAGGATTTCCCCGTTACCGTCGAAATGCTGAGCCGTTTCAGGAGCCGGGCAGAGCAAAGGCGGATACTCAGGGACGTGAAGTCCGGGAATGTCGACGTGCTGGTCGGGACGCACCGCCTGCTCCAGAAGGATATCCAGTTCAGGGACCTCGGCCTCTTGGTCATCGATGAAGAGCAGCGGTTCGGCGTTTCCCACAAGGAGCGCCTGAAGAACCTCTCCCCGGAGATCGATGTGCTGACCCTGACGGCGACGCCGATACCGAGGACGCTGCACATGTCGCTGACCGGGATAAGGGACATCAGCGTCATCGAAGATCCGCCGGAAGAGCGTTATCCGGTCCAGACCTATGTGATGGAATACAACAGGGACGTCATAAGGGATGCTATCACAAGGGAGCTTGCCAGGCAGGGACAGGTATTCTACCTGTACAACAGGGTCAGGACGATCGAAGCCAAGGCCGCGGAGGTCCAGGCCATGGTGCCGGATGCAAGGGTGGGCGTCGCCCACGGACAGATGGACGAGGCACAGCTCGAAGACATAATGATAAGCTTTCTGAAAGGGGAACTCGACATACTGGTCTGCACGACCATAATCGAGTCCGGCCTTGACATGCCCAACGTGAATACGATCATCGTCGAGGATGCCGACAGGATGGGGCTTGCCCAGCTGTACCAGCTCAGGGGCAGGGTGGGCCGCTCCAACAGGCTTGCCTATGCTTATATCACTTACAGGAAGGACAGGGTCATTTCGGAAGTGGCCGAAAAGAGGCTGCAGGCGATAAAGGAATTCACCGAACTTGGTTCCGGGTTCAGGATAGCGATGAGGGACATGGAGATCCGCGGCGCAGGAAACCTGCTGGGACCTGAACAGCACGGGCACATGGAAGCCGTCGGCTACGAAATGTACTGCCGGCTCCTCGAAGAGGCGGTCAGGGAACTCAGGGGCGAACCCGCCAGGAAGGAAGACATGGAAGTCACTATCGATATCAACATCGATGCATACATCGATGATTCATATATCGGGAACGAGAGCAGGAAGATCGAGATGTACAGGAAGATCGCAGCAATAAACGATAATAATGACGTGATCGACATCGAAGATGAACTGATCGACAGGTACGGCGATATACCGGGACCCGTAAGGAACCTGATCAAAGTGGCTTACATAAAGGCGCTTGCCAGGTCGCTGGGCATCTCGGCCGTGACTGAGAAGAAGGATTCGGTCATCTTTACCTTTGCCGACAGCAAAAAGATCGATTTCCGGGCGATCGCGAAGACAGCCGAAAAATACAGGAGGCAACTGCTCTTCAGTGCTGGAGCCTCTCCGCACCTCGTGTATAAAAAACCGCAGGTCAGCGGGGAAAAACTGGCCGACAATATTAAAATTTTGTTACAGGACTTAAAAAGCTATGATACAGGCTGATTATCTATTATAATGTAAGTTGACATCAGTACGGCTTTCGCGGACAGAAAGATCGTTTTCCATAATCGTATCAGGGGAGAGATAACTTTGGGGAATAACAGGATAAACAAGAGTTCCAGCGGCAGGATCGCTGAAGGGAAAACAGGGATGCCACTGTTTGCAAAGTATGGTCTGATAGCCGCTGCAATCGTTTTGGTCATTGCTGTCGGACTGGTCATATATTTCAGCACGGCCGCCAGGATAGTAGCGACAGTCGACGGAGAAAAGATAACGGAGGCGGAGTTCCTGTATTATCTTGACTACCAGAAGCGGATGATGTATAACAGCGCTCAGCAGGCGGATCCGAATATCACCGAGGAGACGTTCTGGAACACGAAGATAGGCGGCGAGGATCCCATCGAGGTAGCAAAGAGAAAGACTCTCGAAGAACTGAAAAATTTGAAGGTGCAGTATAAGCTGGCCAAAGAGGCAAACGTAAAACTGACCAGGGAGGAAAGGAACTGGTTCGACGAGGCGATCAGGCAGCAGATAATCGAACCGTTGGGCGGAGGCAACAGGATCAAGGCAAACAAGGCTTACAAGGAACTGTATGGGATGAGCATAGACGATGTCGAAAAAATAGAGGTGCAGGCATATATCGTTGAAAAGTACGCTGCTGCAGAAATAGCCAGGATAACCGAGGCGGATATCGAGAAATATTACGCTGAGAACACGGGGCTGTACAAGGCCGACAGGATGTTCAGGTATGACGCCGAGGAGGCCGTGTGGGCCAGGCACATCCTGATAAAGGTGGACGAAGATGCTTCGCAGGAAGACTGGGACGCAGCGCTGGAGAAAGCAAAAGAGCTTATAGAGAAACTGAATGCAGGAGAAGATTTCGCAGCCCTGGCAAGAGAGAATTCGGATGACAGCTCAGCCCAGTGGGGCGGCGATTATTTGTTCGGGAAAGGGAAAATGGTCGAGGAGTTCGAGCAGGCCGCTTTTGCCCTCGAACCCGGCCGGTTTACCGAGGAGCCTGTAAAGACGGAGTACGGGTATCACATAATAAAGCTTGAGGAAAAATATGCCGAGGGCGAGCCCGTGAGCCTGAGGTGCGCGAAGGAATACTGGGAATACGGAGCTGAATTCCTTTATGACCAGAGGATAAGTGAACTCGAGGACAAGGCCGAATTTCGGATCGAGGATTCCGTTTATGATTCGATAAAGTAAGTGTGCACGGTCCGGCAGGATAAGGATGCCGATACCAGGACAGATACGGACGACACCGGTTTTGCGCGGGCCGCCGGAAATGGCGGCCCGTTGTTTATGCATAAAACTCCAATAAACAATGAATACTAAAAAAGCAATGTTAAACAATTCTGTTAAGGAGGTAACAACATTGAAGGCAACCGGTATCGTGCGAAGAATTGATGATCTTGGCAGGGTAGTGATACCCAAGGAGATTCGGCGTACTTTAAGGATAAGAGAAGGCGATCCTCTGGAGATATTCACCGATAAAGAAGGAGAAGTCATCCTCAAAAAGTATTCTCCGATTGGGGAACTGGGCGATTTCGCAGCTCAATATGCGGAATCGATACACAAGGCCAGCGGACACATAACATGCATAGCCGACAGGGATACGATCATCGCCGTTGCAGGTGCGTCCAGGAAAGAATTCCTCGACAAGTCGCTGAGCCCGGAAGTGGAGAAGATAATAGAGGAAAAGACGACTTTCGTGGCGAAATCCGCAGAGGACAAGGCAGTTTCCATACTGGCTGACGAGAGTAACGAAAGGAAATACGTGTCGCAGGTGATTTCGCCCATCATAGCGGAAGGCGACCCGATCGGGGCAGTGATGATCCTGTCCACGGATCCAGGCAGCAGGATGGGAGAAGTGGAGGCGAAGCTTGCACAGTCTGCGGCGGGTTTCCTCGGAAAACAGATGGAGCAGTAATACGGACGGCAGATGTTTCAGCAATAAAAAACGGCAGAAGAAGCGTGTCTGCTGTTTTTTATTTTGTTTTTATTTTTTGGTTACAATAAAGTTACTATATCGTGACAAAGCACTTAGGCCCAGATCTTTATGCTATAATTTTCCCGGAATAAGGGGCAGACCCTCCGGTCTGTCTCCCGCTGCCGCTGCATTGGAACGATGCATGATCCGGCAGCCAGGACGGGATATATATACAGTTCGACGCCATAAATGCCAGGATATCCAGCATACGCGACAACGCGGAAGAGACGGGAAGGTTTGTAGAAGAATACAAACCTTTCATAGCGTCATGCGCAGAAAAAGTGACCGGAAGGTACATGAGCTACGATGCCGACGATGAACTCAGCATCGCCATGATCGCATTCGTCGAAGCCATCAGGTCGTTTGACAGTTCAAAAGGCAATTTCTTCACTTTTTCCAGGAATGTGATAAAACGCAGGCTCATCGATTATTACAGGAAAGAAAAACGCTACAGGGACGTCGTGCCGCTGAACGTATACGCCCAGGACGGAGAAACTGAAATCGACCTTGGCGCCGATGAAGCGATCCGCGAATTTTCGGACCGGGACATCGCAGAACTGCGCAGGGTAGAGATCGAGGAACTTGCAAAAGAACTCAGACAGTGGAACATTACATACCGGGACCTGGCAAAGGTATCGCCCAGGCACAGGAAAACGAGGGAGCAGTGTGCCGTCCTGGCGGGGATCATACTGTCAAGGCCCGACATGCTGGAGTCGATAATGGTCAGGAAATATCTTCCTGTCAGTGAAACGATAAAAACAGCAAAAACGATAAAGCTCCCGGACCGGATACCGGGCCGAAAACCCCCGGGTGGAATGTCGGACCGAAAAACAGCGGTATGAAAAGATAGATAGCAAAAATTCCGTGTTTTTGCAGTACGGTGTCAGAAACTTTTTTTGGCCGTGCACCGCAAAATGACATAAAAACCTGTTCCCCTCCGTTATAATCTGTGATACGGGAGGGACAAGAGATGAAGACCACCGCTGTACAAATGAGTAAACCCGGCTATTTGCCGAAGCTTATCAACAGGCTTTACCTTCATAGGAACAAGATCCTTGTATTCCTTACAGCGCTCCTGGTTACAGGCAGCAGCATTTCCGATGCGGTCCCGCTTGGGGCGGTTTTCTTCGCCGCTTCCTGCGGTGCAGGGGTCCCGAGACTGATGACATCCGTGGCTGTCATACTCGGAGCTTTGCTTTCGGGCCCGCCCGAACTTCTGTATATCAACGCCGCAGCGATGCTGCTGTTTTACATTTTATCGATACCGCTGAAAAAGACCGATTCAAAGATGGATATATGGGCTGCTTTTGTCGTATTCATCTCGGTCCTGGTGCCTTACCTGGTGCTTTCGGGCATCTGGGGGTTCCTGCTGTATGATGTCCTCAAATCGGTCTTTTTCTCATTTATCTCTTTTGTGTTCTATTTCATATTCAGGTTTTCCATACCTGTTATTTCAGGAATGGCAGGGAAGGTGGCCCTGGATGGCGAAGAGGCCGTGAGTGCGGGCCTCACTGCCGCTTTGGCCGTATCCGGCCTGGGGACGCTGCAGTTGTTCGGTTTTTCGCTGAGAAACATACTGTGCGTGCTACTGGTACTTTTCTACAGCTTCAAATGCAGCGCGGGCGCCGGCGCCGCGACGGGGGCGGCAGCAGGCCTTATCATCGGCACTTCCGCGGGGTTCACCCCTTCCACGGCAGGGGCATATGCCCTGTGTGGTATGCTTGCAGGCATACTCAGCGTCCTTGGAAAGGCCGGGTCAGCCCTTGGCTTAATACTGGGCAACATGATCCTTGCGATATATTTCAACGGGCCTGTGGAGACGGCGCTATATCTCAGGGATGTACTGGCTGCTTCAGTTATATTTTTCATCGTTCCGGGCAGCCTTGCAGACCGGCTTACTGCTCCCTTTGCCGGAAAGTCCCCCGGGATCGCGGACAGGGAGTCTTATTCCCGCAGGATCAGGGACCTGACGGCTGAAAGACTCAGAAAATTTGCCGACGCGTTCATGGCGCTGTCGAGGAGTTTCGGTGAGACAGCCCGCAACAGTGTTCCCGGTGGAAAACATGATATCAATGTGCTGTTCGACAGGGTAGCAGACAGGATATGTCGCGACTGCAGCCTGTGCCTGCACTGCTGGGAACGCAGCTTTTACGATACATACCAGGTGATGTTCCGGATAGTCGAAAGCCTTGAAGCCAGGGGCCGTATCGAGGAAAGCGACATACCGGACGACTTCATCGGGAAATGTCCCAGGATAGATGATTTTGTCAATGCGGTCAATAACATGTACGAACTGTTCAAAGTGGGAGTCGTGTGGAAAAGCCGGATCAGCGAGAGCAGGTCCGTTATAGGCAGGCATTTTGAAGGCATGTCCCGTGTGATAGGCAATCTTGCCGAGGAGATCGATACGGACATAAGCTTCATGACCCCGCTGGAGGATGCCATTTCGGCAGCGCTGAAAAAAGAGGGCGTCAGGGTCGTGGAAGTGGTCGCATACAAGGGGCTGTGGGGCAAATACGAGATAAACGTGCGCCATGCCTCATGCGGAGGAGCAAGGAAATGTGCTGAAATGATAGACAGGATCGTTTCGGAGACCGCAGACAGGCGGATGATGCGTTGTGATGAGGGCTGCACGGCATACAGCGGCGGGGAATGCGTCCTTAAGTATGTGGAATCCGAAAACCTCAGGATCACGACCGGCGTCGCACGTATGCCCAAATACGGGAGCAGGGTTTCCGGCGACAGCTTCTCGTTCATGGAAGGGGTCGGCGGCAAGTATACGCTGGCGCTGAGCGACGGCATGGGCACCGGGCAAAGTGCGTCGGTACAGAGCAGGGCCGCCGTGGATATGCTCGAAAGTTTTCTTGAATCGGGCTTTGACAAGGAGATGGCAGTAAACCTCATCAACTCGGTGCTGGTGCTGAAATCGGAAGAGGAGGCCGCATGTACCATGGACATTGCAATGATAGACCTGTCCGGCGGGGAAACGGAATTTATCAAGATCGGCGCCGCTCCAACCTTTATCAGGAGGGATTCCAGGGTGGAAGTGGTAAGGTCGGCGTCGCTGCCGGCGGGCATACTCCCCGGCGTGGACGTGGAACTGTCACGCAAAACGCTGGACCCAGGAGATATGCTCATCATGGTCACGGACGGGGTGACAGACGCCATGACCGGTGATGACCCGGGCGACAAGGCCCTGCTGAAATACATCCGGCAATTGGAGAGCCTGAATCCGCAGATCGTAGCCGACTCGATCCTCGAGGAGGCTGCCAGGCGCTGCGGCGGCCGTCCGTATGACGACATGACGGTGCTCGTGGCGAAGGTCTGGAAAAAACCGCTGTGAAAAACACAACAGCCCGCAGGCTGAAATACAGGAAGAAATTGAATAATTCCGTGTTGCTTTCCACAAACTATACCTGATGGAAATGCCGCCGGATATTGCCGGCGGACGACACAGGAATAGTTTGGAGGATGGATATGGTGGCTGGCGATTCCAGGAGGATAGTAGTCATAAAAAATATCGCCTCGAATCTCATCGAGGAGGCTATACTGATACTCAGGAGAAGGCCGGACGAACAGGCCGACAGCAGTGGAGGCAAAACAGCGCAGGGAAGGCAGGGGCCGGGGGATGATTTCCTGCTCAGGGAAGCAGAGCGGATCATTAATGAATACATAAAGGAGCACGGTCTCGAGAAAAAACGCAGAAGGAGGCCGTCTTTCAGGAGACTGTTTCGGTCCGGGATAACGGTAAATACTGTGGTCAACATCCTGCTGGCTGTCTCGGTCCTCCTGCTGGCAGCGATCATCTTCAAAATGATGTGAGAAAAGGTTTGTACACATTTTGCTTGCACATACCTGTGCGTTGTGATACAATTACTCAGAATCCTTGCTCTGCACATCGGATGCAGGGCCGTTTAGTCCAGAAGGAGGTGAAAATCGCATGCTGAACAAATACGAGTGCATATTCATCATCGATCCTGATCTTGACGAGGAAAACACGAAAGCTCTTGTCGAAAAGTTCAAGAATCTGCTGGAGACCTCAGCACAACTGGAGAACGTAGATGAATGGGGAAAAAGGAAGCTCGCCTATGAGATCGCGGGGAAGACCGAGGGTTACTACGTGCTTGCCGATTTCAGCGCGAATTCCGATTTTCCGCGTGAGCTTGAAAGGATATTCAAGATCACGGATGGCATACTCAAATACATGATCATTAAGAAGAACAAATAGGGTGGTCGTATGAACAAGGTCATTTTGATGGGCAGGCTTACAAAGGATCCTGAACTGAGATACACTGCTTCGAGCAACATACCCAGGTGCACGTTTACCCTCGCCGTGGACAGAAGGTTCGCAAGGCAGGGCGAAGAGAAGCAGACGGACTTCTTCTCCATAGTCGCCTGGCGGAGTACTGCGGAGTTCTGCAGCAAGTATTTCACCAAGGGACAGAGGGTCGTTGTCGTTGGAAGCCTGCAGAACAGGAGCTGGGACGACGCCGATGGCAGAAAGCATTATGTGACGGAGGTAATTGCCGACGAGGTGTACTTTGCTGATTCCCGCAGGACCGAAGGAGGATCCCCGTACAGCCCGGCAGGCGCACAGGGATTCGTGCCTGCGTCGGCGGAAGGGACGGATGACGATGTCGGGTTCTTCCCTGCAGACGATGATGACCTGCCGTTCTGAAAATGGCCTTAAGGCCGGACATCGGCCGGCAACCCTGTACATGTAACGGAAAGGAGGCGTTTGGCATGTCAGCGAAGAAGGATAACAAGAGCGCTAGTAAGGACCATGACAGAAGCGAAGGCAAGGCCAATATAAAGAGAAGATCCAGGAAGAAAGTCTGCGCTTTCTGTGTTGACAAGATCACCGAAATAGATTACAAGGATGTCGCAAGATTGAGGAAATATATCTCCGAAAGGGGCAAGATACTCCCGAGGAGGATCTCCGGGAACTGTGCGAAACATCAGCGCCAGCTGACGACAGCGATAAAGAGGGCGAGGACCATCGCGCTGCTGCCGTTTACGGCTGACTGATCCATATGCGTGAATCCCTCCGGATCCATCACGGACCAGGAGGGATTTTTTATCGGCAAAACAAACGGCCGGAAGCGGTCATCCGCCGGTCCGGCCGTTGCCCTGCTCCCTGGGAGCAGGTACTGGAGGTTGGGAAACAATTATGCCTCTCCGTGCTTCTGCTGCCAGGTCTGAACGCTCCATGCCCGTTGCCTTCCATTATTTATTTACCCTTTTGACGTCCGGCAAAAACAAATACGACATTTTTTCGCTTTTCGATAACCTGGTTGGAAAAATGGGATTTTTGTTGTATTATAATATACGCCAAATCAGCCGAATTTTTCAGGAGAGCGTCAGCGCATGAAAAGGATAGGTTACCTTGGCCCTAAAGGGACATTTTCCCACGAGGCCATGAAAAAGTACACAGGGCAGGCTGCATATATATCCAGGGATTACCCGACGATCCCGGACATATTCGCTGCGATGCAGGACGGGCAGCTTGACGAGGCCATAGTGCCGATAGAGAACTCCATCGAAGGCGCCGTCAATGCGACCATGGATATGATGACACTGGACAATGGCCTGTGGATCAGGGCTGAAGTGGTCATCCCGGTGAGGGAACATCTCCTGGCCAGGAAGGGCACGGATCTTGCGGATATCAGGACAGTGATCTCGCATCCGCAGCCCCTGGGCCAGTGCAGGCGGTTCCTTTCAGAAAACCTGCCGGATGCGGTGCTGAAAGCTGCCCACAGCACTGCCGCGGCCGCAGAGGAAGTTGCCTCCGGTCCGGGCGATATGGCTGCCATAGGATCGAGGGCAGCGGCGGAGGCATATGACCTTGAGATCCTGAGAGAAGATATCCAGGACCATGACAACAACATCACCCGGTTTATCGTACTTGGCAGGAGCGATGCGGAAAGGACCGGGAACGACAAGACTTCGATCATTTTCTCCACTGAGGACAAGCCCGGCAGCCTTTACAGGGTACTGCAGATATTCAACTTGTGGGACATAAACATGACGCGCATCGAATCGAGGCCCACGAAGAACAGGCTCGGCAGGTACATATTTTTCGTGGACCTCCTGGGGCACAGGGAGGATGATGACCTCAGGGACGCCCTGACGATGGTGAAGAGGAAAACATCGTTTTTGAAGATATTGGGCTCTTACCCGGTTTCCCGCGTCGATAAAACCTGATGCAGGAAATACCAGAATGTGGTAAAATATCAGTAAACCGGGGTTGGGAGTTGAGTATATGGCACTGCCTGAAAAAGAAATAGACATAACGAGGAACATTAAGATCATTGAATGCCTCAAAAGCGAAATGCTCACTGAAGTGGCCGACCTTTTCAAGGTGCTGGCTGAAGGCACCCGGGAGGAGTTGCATGAATCGGTAGGAGATGTGCTTTCGAACATCATCCTGATAAGCTACCTGCTGGGCAAGCGTCTCGGCGTCAGCTACAATGCCGTCGAAGCAAAGATACGCAGCAAGGTCAGGCTGGGACTCGTGGAAAACAATGACGCGGAAAAATATTACGGCGACCTGTCAGAGCTTTCAAAGCATCTGGGCAGCAGCAGGAGAAAGGAGAAATAGGGGGACACCCTTTCCGGGATATGGATAGTAAGAAAATACTAAGCAGACTGATACCGCAGGTAAGCATCCACATATGGGTCATACTGCTGTTGACGGCGGTCATAGCAGTGCTGGACTGGATGGTGGCGATACCATGCTTCATCCTCTTTGCTTATCTTGCCTGGCACAACATCAAAACGAACTACAGGCGGAAGGCTGAAATATCCGAATTCATCGAGAACCTGAACCTCAATATCGACACGGCGACGAAGGATACTCTGCTCAACTTCCCGATGCCTCTGGTCATAGCTGAACCGGACGGAGCTATAATATGGTACAACTCCTCCTTCAGGGATGTTTCAGAGAACACGGAGATTTTCGAGAATGCGGTCAAGACCGTCGTGAAGGAACTTCGCAGCGAACTGCCTGTGGACAGCGAGGAGCGGAAACATATGCCGATATCCAGGCAGATAAGCCTGGACGGGCGGTACTACAATGTTCTTATCAGCGTAGCGAGGCGTGATCCGCAGGACGTGATGAGCAGCATCCTGATCCTTTATTTCATCGATACGACAGAACTCGTCACGCTGAAGCAGACATATACCGAAGAAAGGATAGTCGCCGGCATATGCGTCATAGACAATTACGACGACCTGATGCAGAGCATGGAAGATCCGCTCAAGCCGCAGATACTTGCCGAGATAGACAAGCGGGTGGTCAGCTGGTTCTCTTTCACCGACGGTATCATCAAGAAGTTCGAGAGGGACAAATACCTGTTCATATTCGAGCAGAAATACATGAAGGAGTTTGAGGAGAACAAGTTCGACATACTCGATTCCGTGAAAGAAATAAACATAGGCAACAAGCTGCCTGTCACCCTCAGCCTCGGTTTCGGGCTCAACGGCGGTACGCTGGCGGAGAACCTCCGGTATGCTGCGGCTTCCATAGACCTGGCGCTGGGCAGGGGAGGCGACCAGGCAGTGCTGAAAAACGGGGAAAACTTCAGCTTCTTTGGCGGGAAATCCAGGGAACTGGAAAAGAGGACGAAAGTGAAGGCAAGGGTCATCGCCTATGCGTTGCGCGAATTGATCGACCAGTCGGACCGGGTGCTGATCATGGGGCATGAAAACGGCGATATCGATTCGCTGGGCGCATCGCTCGGCCTTTACAGGGTCGTCCGCAGCAGGGACAGGGAGGCGTACATAGTACTGAACAGGATAAACCCCACCATCGAGAAACTGGTGGAGATGATAAGGAAAGATGAGGAATATGCCGATTTGCTCATAACCGGTAGCGAAGCCCTGGCCCTTATGACCAGGAAGACGCTCCTCATCATTGTGGACAACCACCGCAGAAGTTTTGCCGAAGTACCGGAACTGATCGACGAAAGTGAACAGACGGTGGTGATAGACCACCACAGGAGGGGCGCCGATTACATACAGGACACCGTGCTGACGTACCAGGAACCATACGCGTCTTCCACCAGTGAACTCGTCACGGAGGTCATCCAGTATATCGATGAAAAACTGAAGCTGAGCCAGGTTGAGGCAGTCGCCCTCTATGCCGGTATAGTCGTCGACACAAAGAACTTCACGTTCAAGACCGGCGTCAGGACATTCGAAGCGGCATCCTACCTGAGGCGGCAGGGAGTCGACACGGTAGTGGTCAAGAAACTGTTCCAGAACGACATCGAGACTTATTCAAAGGTCTCCTCGGTGGTCAGCAGTGCCGAACTGATAGACGGAGATATAGCGATATCGGTCTGCGGGGAGGATATCGACAATCCGCAGATGATAGCGGCAAAGGCGGCCGACGAACTGCTGAACCTTTCCGGGATATCGGCTTCGTTCGTGCTGAGCAGCGTCAACGGCGAAGTCTGGATAAGCGGAAGGTCCCTCGGAGATATAAACGTGCAAATGATACTGGAGAAGCTTGGCGGAGGAGGCCACATGTCGGTGGCCGGAGCGCAGCTTCCCGACACGGACATAAATGATGCAAAAGAGAGGTTAAAATATGCTATAATGGATTACAAGGAAGAAATGGCGAAACCGAATACATAAGCCGGAGGTTCATATGAAAGTCATATTGAAGCAGGATGTCAAGGGACTTGGAAAGAAAGACGACCTGGTCAATGTCAGCGACGGTTATGCCAGGAATTTTTTATTTCCCAGGGGTCTTGCCGTTGAGGCCAACCAAAGCAACCTGAACATCGTGAAAACCAGGAAGGAAGCTGAAAAGAGCAGAAGGGACAGGGAACTTGCACAGGCAAGGGAACTGGCCGAAGAACTCCGGGACGTGGAAGTGGTGATCAGGGCAAAGACGGGCGAAAACGGGAAACTCTTCGGATCGATCACCAGCAAGGACATTTCGGATAAACTGAAAGAGGATTTCGGGATGGACATTGACAGGAAGAAGATAGTGATACCCGATACGATCAAGACGACAGGGACATACGAGATCGACGTGAAGCTTTATCCTGAGGTGAGCGGCAGGCTGAAGGTCAGGATAGAGTCGGAGTGAGGGACCGGACCGGGACCGGTGCGGGAGCCGGGAACGGTGCGGAGAAAGAGAACAGATAACAGATATCAGATGACAGATAACCGGAGGGGTCGTAAGTGGATCTTAGTGCCTTGGGGATGGTGCCACCTCACAATATCGAGGCAGAACAGGCAGTGCTCGGCTGTATGCTGCTCGATTCCGACGTGATCCCGACAGTGACGGAACTTATCAGGAGTTCGGATTTCTACCGGGAAGACCACAGGGAAATATGCGAAGCCATAATAGATATAGTGGAAAATGCCGGACCGGTCGACATAATCACCGTGGCAGAGCAACTGCAGCAGAGGGGGACGCTTGAGAAGGTCGGGGGCATCGACTATCTTGCAAGCATCACCAGTGCCGTGCCCACCACTGCCAATGCAAGGCATTATGCGAAGATCGTCGAGGAAAAGTCCCTGCTGCGCAGGCTGATAAAGGCGGCGCAGGATATCGCCGGTATGAGTTACGATGAGGCCGAGGAAGCCGAGTTCGTACTGGACAAAGCGGAAAAGGCCATATTTGACATTATCGAGAGGAGAAGCACTCAGGGATTCACCCACATCAAGGACGTGCTCCTCGAAACTTTCAGCAGGCTGGAAGAGCTTTACAACAGCAAAAGCCCGATAACAGGGGTGCCTACAGGCTTTACGGACCTGGACATGAAAACTGCCGGGCTCCAGAATTCGGACCTCATCCTTATAGCAGCCCGCCCGGGCATGGGCAAGACGGCCATGGCGCTGAACATAGCACAGTATGCGGCAGTCCAGAAACATGTACCGGTAGCCCTGTTCAACCTCGAGATGTCCAAGGACCAGCTCGTGAACAGGATGCTGTGCAGCGAGGTCATGGTCGACAGCCACAAGATGAGGACAGGCAAGCTTGACGACGAGGACTGGAAGAAGATAGCGAGAGCCCTGGGCCCGTTGTCGGAGGCGCCCATATATATAGATGACACTCCGGGCCTCACTGTAATGGACATCAGGGCAAAATGCAGAAGGCTGAAGCTCGAGAAAAGGCTCGGGCTCGTGGTGATCGACTACCTGCAGCTGATGCGCGGAAGAGGCAGGGCGGAGAACAGGCAGCAGGAGGTATCGGAAATATCGCGGTCGCTAAAAATACTGGCTAAGGAACTGAACGTGCCGGTAGTGACCATGTCGCAGCTCAGCAGGGGGCCCGAGTCCAGGACGGACCACCGGCCGATGCTCAGTGACCTCAGGGAATCCGGCGCCATAGAACAGGATGCCGATATCGTCATGTTCCTGTACAGGGACGACTATTACAATCCGGACAGTGATAAAAAGAACATTGCCGAAGTCATCATCGCAAAACACAGGAACGGTTCTACCGGAACCATTTATCTCAAATGGTTCGGCCAATATACCAAGTTTGCGAATTTGGAAAGAGATGAAATCTATCAGTGATTATGTTCTGAAATTCCAGAAGAAGATCCTGGATACCATCCTCGCGCACAAACTGATCGAACCCGGAGAGGGCGTCGTGGCAGGTGTTTCGGGCGGACCTGACTCTGTCTGCCTTATACATGTGCTAAGTACCCTCCGGGACGAACTCGGGATGAAACTGTATGCCGTACATGTAAACCACATGCTGCGCGGTGAAGAGGCGGATACCGACGAGGAATACACGGGACGCCTCTGCAGCGGACTGGGCGTACCGCTGCATGTCCTGCGGACGGATGTGGCTGCGGTCGCCGCAGAAATGGGCATTTCTGTCGAGGAAGCCGGCAGGGAGGTCCGGTACCGCGAGTTCGGCAGGCATGCGGAAGCCGTGGGAGCAGCTAAGATCGCGGTGGCGCACAACAGGAACGACCAGGCGGAGACGGTCATGCTGAACATAATAAGGGGCACCGGGACCAGGGGACTTTGCGGCATGGAATACATGAGGGGGAACATAATAAGGCCCCTGCTTGCCACGGACAGGGAAGAGATCGAGCGGTACTGCAGGGAAGCCGGGCTTTCCCCCAGGACCGACAGCACCAACCTTGCCGGCGAGTATACACGAAATAAGGTGCGGCTCGGCCTGTTTTCCTATATAAATGAAAATTTTGGCGCCAGCATCGTCGACAGCCTCTGCAGGCTGGCGGAAAACGCCGCCGCCGACCAGCGTTACCTGGAGAAATGCGCTGCCGGGGCATTCGAATATGCCCTTCGTGAAAGCGGTGACGGGAGGGTCGGCATGGAAATCGCCAGGCTGCGGGAACTCGACCCCGCGATACTGATGCGCGTACTGAGGCAGGCAGTCATGCATGCGGCAGGGAGTGCAAAAGGAGTCGGCAGTGTACATTACCAGGCATTGTCGGACCTTGTCAGGAAGGGGACTACCGGGATGCAGGCCGAACTGCCGCGTGGTATAAAGGCATCCGTTTCATATGGCGTGCTCAACGTGTTTCACGATGGGAATCCCGGAGAAGAGGAACAGTGTCCCGCCGAATTTTCAAGGGACATTGAGGTGCCCGGTACGACGGTGGTGCCGGAGGCCGGAGCAGTTTTGGAGGCATCGGTCCACCCGGTGCTGAGTATTGATAAATATAAATCGCTGGGTTATAATCCATACGTGCAGTATTTTGATTATGATCTTCTGAAAAAGGGAATACATATTAGAAACCGCCGGCCAGGCGATATTTTCAGACCTTTTGGATCAGGCGGCACCAAAAAGCTCAAGGAATATTTCATCGACAGCAAGATCCCCCGGGAAGAGCGCAGCCGTATCCCGCTCGTATGCAAGGGGAACGAGGTCGTTTGGGTCATAGGGCATAAAATAAGTGATAAATTCAAGGTAACTGAAAATACTAAAAAAGTGCTGAAAATCGAATTCAATCGGAGGGGTCATGACTATGATGAATGATATCGAAGAGGTCCTGGTGCCGCGGGAGCAGATACAGGAGATGGTAAAAAGGCTTGGCAGGCAGATATCCGAAGATTATGACGGCAAGGAACTCGTCCTCGTCGGGGTGCTGAAGGGCGGGTTCATTTTCCTGGCTGACCTGATGAGGGAGATCACGATACCCGTCGATATGGATTTCATATCGGTTTCCAGCTATGGCGCGTCCACGAGATCTTCGGGCGTCGTCAGGATAATAAAGGATATCGATCTGGACGTCGTCGGCAAACATGTACTGATAGTCGAGGACCTGGTCGATACGGGCCTGACGCTGAGGCACCTCAGGGATCTTTTCAATACGAGGGGACCGAAAAGCGTGAAGATCTGCACCGCCTTCGACAAGCCGTCGAGGAGGAAGGTGGAGATCGAAGTCGAGTACAAGGGCATAGAAGTGCCTGACAAATTCATCGTAGGCTATGGCCTGGACTATGCAGGCAAATACCGGAACCTTCCGGACGTCTGCACGCTTCGGGAAGAGGTCTACGAAAAAAAGCACTGAAGGCAGACAAAAAAACGGCGCCGGTGGTATATATGTGTTAGGACCCCAGCGTCCGTTGTGTTTATAAATAGTTTATGTTAATATAATATAATCTGAAAAGAAGACTGAGCCATTGATGGGCCAGGAGGGAGATATTTGAAGTATTTCAGGAACTTAAGCTTTTATATAGTGTTATTGGTGCTGGCGCTTTTCCTGGTGACTATCTATTCCGGTTCCGGGAATCCGGTACAGCTCAGCTATACCCAACTGCTGGCACATATAGAGAACAGCAACGTGCAGAGCATAGTGCTCAAGGCTGATGAAGCGACAGTCGAACTGATCACGCCAAACAAGGGATCCAGGACAAATGTGTATACCGTTTATATACCGTCGGTCGATTCGTTTACCGAATTGGTGACGCAAGCCTGGAAAGAGGGGAAGGTCAAGGATTTCAGGGGAGAGAAGCCGTGGACGGCGCCCTGGTGGATATCGATACTGCCTTCCCTTGGCCTTGTGATCATAATCGTTATCTTCTGGGTGTTCTTCCTGCAGCAGTCGCAGGCCGGAGGAGGAAACAGGGTCATGTCCTTCGGCAAGAGCCGCGCCCGGATCAATACCGATGAAAAGAGGAAAGTGACATTCGATGACGTGGCCGGTGCTGACGAGGAAAAGGAAGAACTCAAGGAGATCGTGGAATTCCTCAAATCTCCGAAAAAGTTCATAGAACTGGGAGCCAGGATACCCAAGGGCGTGCTGCTGGTGGGCCCGCCCGGCACAGGTAAGACGCTGCTTGCAAAGGCCGTATCCGGTGAAGCAGGAGTCCCGTTCTTCAGCATCAGCGGTTCGGACTTCGTCGAGATGTTCGTAGGTGTAGGCGCATCGAGGGTTCGTGACCTTTTCGACCAGGCAAAGAAGAGCGCACCGTGCATAGTATTCATCGATGAGATCGACGCAGTAGGCAGGCACAGGGGAGCAGGCCTTGGCGGAGGCCATGACGAGCGCGAACAGACGCTGAACCAGTTGCTGGTCGAAATGGACGGATTCGGCGTAAATGAAGGCGTTATCGTGCTGGCAGCCACCAACAGGCCGGACATACTGGATCCTGCGCTGCTGAGGCCGGGAAGGTTCGACAGGCGGATATACGTGGGGCTTCCCGACATCAAAGGGCGTGAAGCCATACTCAAGGTACACGCCAGGGGCAAGCCGCTTGGCTCCGACGTGAAGCTCGATGAGCTTGCCAAGAGCACGCCCGGGTTCACAGGCGCGGACCTGGAGAACCTGCTCAACGAAGCCGCGTTGCTTGCAGCTCGCAAAAACAAAAGGCGCATCGAAATGGAAGAGATAAAGGAAGCAACGTTCAAGGTGGTCGTCGGTCCTGAGAAGAAAAGCAAGGTCATGAGCGAAAAGGAGAAGAGGCTCACGGCGTACCACGAAGCAGGGCATGCGATAGCCGTGAAGGTAGCATCCTCCACCAACAAGGTGGACAGGGTGTCGATAATACCGTCAGGCCGTGCAGGCGGATATACAGCGCACAAGCCGGATGAGGACCTGTCCTACCATACGAAATCCCAGCTCATGGAAGAGATCATCATCGCGATGGGCGGACGCGCTGCCGAGGATCTGGTGCTCGGCGAGATAAGCACGGGAGCGGCCAACGACCTCAAGCAGGCCAACAGCATAGCAAGGAACATGATAATGAAGTTCGGCATGAGCGAGACCCTTGGCAACCTGGTATTCGATGATAATGGCGAAGTGTTCATAGGGCGCGACTTCGGGCACACGAAGAGCTACAGCGAAGAAATGGCGGCCATCATCGACAAGGAGATAAAGCGCATCATCGATACCGCCTATGAAAAGACGAAATCCATACTCAGTGAGCATATAAACGTACTCCATAAAGTAGCGGAAGCTCTCCTGGAAAAGGAAAAACTGGAAGGCCACGAGTTCGAGGCGATATTTGCAGGCGCCTGAGGCCGGGAGACCTGTCAGAAGACGAGAGGAGAATCTTGGATGGCAAGAAAATTCTTTACTTCGGAATCCGTTACTGAAGGACATCCGGACAAAATCTGCGACCAGGTATCCGATGCGGTGCTCGATGCATACCTTGAGAAGGATCCATACGCGAGAGTCGCATGCGAAACGGCCGTAACGACCGGGATGGTCCTTGTCATGGGGGAGATAACTGCGAAGTGCAGTGTCGACATACCCAATGTGGTCAGGCAGACGATACTTCAGATAGGATACGATGATTCATGCCTTGGATTTGACGGCAATACATGTGCGGTACTTGTTTCCATCGACGAACAGTCCCGCGATATCGCCCTGGGCGTCGACAAAGCCCTCGAAGCGAAGGAGGGCAGGTTGGACGAATCGCAGATCGAGGCCATAGGCGCCGGTGACCAGGGCATGATGTTCGGGTTCGCGTGCAACGAGACCCCCGAACTGATGCCGATGCCCGTCTCGCTGGCGCACAGGCTTACGAGGAGACTTGCCGAAGTCCGCAGGAACGGCACGATACCTTACCTGAGGCCCGACGGCAAGTCCCAGGTGACGGTGGAATATGACGGGGACAAGCCTGTCAGGGTCGACACCGTGGTAATCTCTACGCAGCATGAAGACGGTGTGCCGCCCGAGAGGATCGAACAGGACGTGATCAGCCATGTGATCATGGAAGTGATACCGCCAGGACTAATGGACAGCAATACGAGGTTCCTGATAAACCCGACAGGCAGGTTCGTCACGGGCGGGCCGCAGGGTGATTCCGGGCTTACCGGCAGGAAAATCATCGTAGATACATATGGAGGATATGCAAGGCACGGCGGAGGGGCGTTCTCAGGGAAAGACCCGACGAAGGTCGACCGCTCTGCTGCGTATGCGGCGCGCTATGTGGCCAAAAACCTTGTGGCCGCCGGACTGGCCGACAAGCTGGAAGTCCAGCTGGCCTATGCCATAGGGGTCGCGAATCCCGTGTCGGTATCAGTCGATACATTCGGGACAGGGAAAATACCTGATGAGAAAATCGTCGAACTTATACGGAAGCATTTCGACCTGAGACCTGCCGCGATAATCAGGGACCTGGA
>CZCB01000492.1_pt1 | contig 34662 bp, 28 predicted proteins | sample 591991 | NCBI WGS metagenome assembly CZCB01 (sample SAMEA3556809, study PRJEB10932) | anaerobic digester metagenome
CGGCTTCTCGTAAAACTCAGTCCGCGCGCTGATCAGGTCCAGGCTCTCCGGCAGGGCGGCGCGGCTGGCTTCGTCCGCGGGGATGCCCAGCCTGTCCAGCCGGGCGCCGGCCAGCTTCCACTTGGCCGTGCCGAAGCGCCGGTGCGTGACCACGCGGCCTCCATATGCGCGCTCCAGCGAGCGGGCCAGGTGGATGGCGTCGCCCTCCACGACGATGTCAAAATCCAGGCTGGGGCGGTTGAGCAGCAGGTCGCGTACAAACCCGCCTACGATGTACACCGGCAGGCGCTTTTCCGCGGCCACCCCGGCGACCTGCTTGAGCAGCGCCAGGCGGGCAGGCGGCAGGGCAGCTTCCAGCCGGGAGGCGATGTTTTTCTTTCCGTTTCCGCTCATCTCGCCCGTCCCGATGGTTTTCAGCAGGTCAGTGCGGGTGACGATGCCGATCACTTCCTCGGTCTGCTCGTCGATGACCGGCACCTGACCCCATCCGGTGGAGGCCATCAGCCGCTGCAGGTGGTCCAGCGCGTCACCCGGGCGGACGACCACTTCGCCGGCCTCCATCAGGCTGGCAGCGTTCAGGTTCAGGCGGTGGCTCAAGGCCCGGTCGACGGCGCGGCGGGTGAGCAGGCCGACCACCTTGCCGCTCTTGACCACCGGGTAGCCCTCGTACCCGAAGCGGCGCATCAGCTCGGCCGCTTCCTGGACCGAGGTCTCCGGGGTGAGCAGGAGCGGATGGGTGGACATGATCTGCCCCACCGTGACAGGTGGGTGAATCACGTCCGGCAGGATAGACAGCAGCTCATCCTGTACTGCCTGCAGCGGGCTGGCATGCCGGACCAGCTCGTCGCGGTTGATCAGCGCGGCCGCCGCCCTGTCGTGCCCGCCGCCGCCGAAATGCGCGGCAACTCTGGAGACGTCGACGGCGTCGGTGGTCGAGCGGGCCACCAGACGCACGCCTTCCCCGGTGCTGACCAGCAGGAAGAGCGCGTCCGGGTCCAGCAGATCGCGCAGCTTGTGCGCCACGCTGGAGACTTCCTCGGTCATTTCCTCGGCTTCCGCGGCGGCGATGACGATGTGCTGCCCCTGGATCTGGTAGGAATTCGCGGCGGCGCTCAGCGCTTCGTACAGCTGGCGCTGCTCGGGTGAGAGCGGGGGATTGAGGTACTTGCCGGCGATGCGCAGGCTGGCGCCCTGCTCGAGCAGGTAGGCTGCCGCGCGCACGTCCCGCGTGGTGGTGCTGACGTAGGTCAGCGACCCGGTGTCTTCGTAGATGCCCAGCAGCAGCAGCGTGGCCTGCAGGGCAGTCAGGTGACCGTTGTGCTCGCGCAGCAGCTCCACCAGAAAGGTGGTGGTGGCGCCGACTTTTTCGATCACCACCTGCCAGTCCGGGTTCAGGTCCTCGCGCTTCGGGTGGTGGTCGATGACATGGACCTCGGTCGCGTCGGTGAACCCCTTCAGGGTGACCAGCGACTGGGTGTCCACCAGGGTGACGCGCTCGACAGGCCCCGGGGGCAGGTCGCGCGCGTCCACGAACGGCAGGTCCGCACCGTACAGGTTCATAAAGGACCGGGCGTTGCGGTTCATGCGCCGCGGCAGCACCGCCACCGCCTGGCTGTTGAGCAGTCCGGCGGCCAGCAGTGAGGCCAGGGCGTCGAAGTCTGCCTGTTCGTGAGTCAGAATGACGTGCATGTGGATATTGTAACATCCCGGCCCGGTAGGGGATGGGATACAATTAACCATACGGAGGTGTCATGCCTGATCTGACACGTGAAGAGATCCTGCGCTATTCGCGCCAACTGATGATCCCCGGGGTGGGGCTGGAAGGGCAAAAAAAGCTCAAGGCCGCCTCGGTGCTGGTGGTGGGCATGGGCGGGCTTGGCTCGCCTGTGGCGCTGTATCTTGCCGCCGCCGGGGTTAGCCGGCTGGGCCTGGTGGACGACGACTGCGTGGACATGTCCAACCTGCAGCGGCAGGTGATCCATTCCATGGCCTCGGTCGGCCGGAGTAAGGCGCAGTCGGCCGCAGAGCGCATTCGCGGGCTGAACCCGGATGTGCAGGTGGAGGTGTACGAGGAGCGCTTTACCAGCGAAAACGCAGAGCGCATCTCCGCCGGCTATGACATCCTGGTGGATGGGACCGACAATTTCCCCACCCGCTACCTGCTGAACGATCTGGCCGTGCTGACCGGGAAGCCGTATGTCTACGGTTCGGTGTACCGCTTCGAGGGGCAGGTGTCGGTATTTGACGCCCGCACCGGCCCATGCTACCGATGCCTGTTCCCCGAGCCGCCGCCGCCCGGCATCATCCCCACCTGCTCGGAGGGCGGCGTGTTCGGCGTCCTGCCCGGCACCATCGGAACACTCCAGGTCACCGAGGTGATCAAGCTGATCCTGGGGATCGGCGAGGGCCTGGCCGGACGCCTGCTGCTCTATGACGCCCTGGACGCCACCATGCAGACGGTGACGCTGAAGAAGAACCCTCGCTGCAAAGTCTGCGGACCGGAGCCGGAGGTCACCAGGCTGATCGATTACGAAGCATTCTGCGGGCTGACCCCGCAGGCGCCCGACCCGGAGCACGAGATCTCACCCCGCGAGCTGGCTGAACGGCTGCGCAGCGGCAGAATCCAGCTGGTGGACGTTCGCGACCCGGTGGAGCAGCAGATTTCGGCCCTGCCAGGCGCGCTGAATGCGCCCTGGGACCGGGTGGAGCTGGCGCTGGCGGATATGGACCGCGATGCGGACCTGGTGCTGTTCTGCCGAAGCGGAGACCGCTCGGCCCGGGCGGTCAAACGCCTGCTCAGGGCCGGGTTCAAATCGGTGCGCAGCCTGCGGGGCGGGCTGAACGCCTGGGCGGAAGAAGTCGACCCGGAGATGCGCAAGTATTAATGCGGGAAAATTCTAAACAGGGTGGATGTAGTGGAAAATGGTAACGACAACCGGCCGGAGCGCCCGGTGATTCTGGTATCGCTGGCGCATCCGGATGATGAGAGCTTTGGCATGGGCGGTACCCTGGCGCTGTACGCACGGCGCGGGGCGTTGGTCTATCTGGTGTGCGCCACCCGGGGCGAAGCCGGGATCATGGCGGAGGAATATCTGCAGGGCTACTCCTCCGTGGCCGAACGCCGCGAGGCAGAGCTGCGCTGCGCGGCGGAAAAGCTGGGCCTGGCGGGGGTGTTCTTCCTCGACTACCGTGACTCGGGTATGGCTGGCTCGCCGGATAACCAGCATCCCCAGGCGCTGGTGGCTGCTCCGCTGGAGGAGGTGGCCGGGAAGATCGTGGCGCATATCCGCCGGCTGCGCCCGCACGTGGTCATCACTTTTGATCCCATCGGCGGATATAAGCATCCCGACCATATCATGATGCACAAGGCCACCGTCAGAGCCTTCCACCAGGCCGGCGACCCGTCCGCTTACCCTGAACTGGGCCTGGAGCCGTACCAGCCGGCCAAGCTGTACTATCACACCATGCCGGCCACCATGCTGCGGCTGATGGTGCGGGTGATGCCGTTGCTGGGGCGCGATCCGACCAAATTCGGCCAGAACAAGGACATCAACCTGAAGGAAATCGCGGAGACCCGCTTCCCGACCCACGCGGTGATCGATTACCGCACGGTCTCGGTGGTGCGCGATCAGGCCGCCAGCTGTCACGCCAGCCAGGGGGCCGGAGCGATGACCACCGGCCTGGCCGCGAGGGTGCGCCGCTGGTTTGGCTCCCGGGATACCTTCATGCGAGCCTACCCTCCGCCCCGGCAGGGCGAGGTGGAACGTGACCTGCTGGAAGGGATCGATCTGGGTTGAGGTAGAACGAAGAAAGCGCAGCGGTGAGGCTGCGCTTTTCTTTACATCGAGACCGGCCTAATTCGCCATCTGGACGGCCGGCTCGACAGCCTGGAAGGTCAGCCCCTCCGGGCCGCGATCGACCAGGATGCGAGCGCCGGGCTGGAAGTCGCCTGAAAGCACGCGCAGCGCCAGCGGATCCTGCAGCTCGCGCTGGATGGCCCGCTTGAGCGGCCGGGCGCCGTAGTCCGGGTCGTAGCCGGTCTCAGCCAGGAAGTCCCGTGCGGCAGGGGTCACCTCGATCTGGAAGCCCTTCTCGGCCAGCATTTCGCTCAGACGCCGGACCTGGATCTGCACGATCTCGGCCAGGTCCTGCCTGCTCAGCGGTTGGAAGACCACGATCTCGTCGATGCGGTTGAGGAACTCAGGGCGGAAGTGCACGCTGAGCATGCGCTGCAGCTGGTCGCGCGATACCGTCCGGCCGCCCTGCCAGAACTCGCTCCCCAGGTTGGAGGTCATGATCACCAGCGTATTGCGGAAGTCCACCGTGCGGCCCTGCCCGTCGGTCAGGCGGCCGTCATCCAGCAGCTGCAGCAGGGTGTTGAACACCTCCGGGTGGGCCTTTTCGATCTCATCGAAGAGCACCACGGCATACGGCCGGCGGCGCACGGCCTCGGTCAGCTGGCCGCCTTCCTCGTAGCCGACGTAGCCCGGAGGTGCGCCGATCAGCCGCGAGACGGTGTGCTTTTCCTGGTACTCGCTCATGTCGATGCGCACCATGGCGTGCTCGTCATCAAAGAGGAACTCTGCCAGGGCGCGGGCCAGCTCGGTCTTGCCGACGCCGGTAGGCCCCAGGAAGATGAACGAGCCGAGCGGGCGGTTGGGGTCCTGCAGGCCGGCCCGGGCGCGGCGCACAGCGTTCGAAATGGCCCGAATGGCGCTGTCCTGGCCGACGACGCGCCGGTGCAGGCGCTCTTCCATCTTGAGCAGCTTCTCGGTCTCGCCTTCCATCAGCCGGGAGACCGGGATGCCCGTCCAGCGGGCGACCACTTCTGCGATCTCCTCCGCGTCCACCTCTTCCTTGAGCAGCGCCTCCTGCCCGGCCTGCAGCTCGGCCAGTCGGCGCTCCGCTTCCTGCTGGCGGTGTTGCAGCTCGGTCAGCGTGCCGTAGCGCAGGCGGGCGGCCTTTTCCAGATCGGCCTGGCGCTCAGCCTGCTCGATCTGCGTGCTGGTGTCCTCGATCTGCTGCTTGATTTCGCGCAGGCTGGCGATGGCGGCCTTCTCCGTCTCCCAGCGCGTGTTCAGCTCGCGCTGGCGCTCGCGCAGGTCAGCCAGGTCCTTTTCGATTTTCTGCAGGCGCTCCAGCGATGCCTTATCCTTCTCCTTTTGCAGGGCCTGGCGTTCGATCTCCAGCTGCATGATCTGGCGGTCGACCTGGTCCAGCGCCTGAGGTTTGGAGTCGATTTCCGTCCGCAGGCGGGCGGCGGCCTCGTCGATCAGATCAATGGCCTTATCCGGAAGCTTGCGGTCGGTGATGTAGCGGTTGGACATCACCGCCGCGGCGATGACCGCACCGTCGGTGATGCGCACGCCGTGGTGCACCTCGTAGCGCTGCTTGAGGCCGCGCAGGATGCTGATGGTCTCTTCAACGGTCGGCTCTTCCACCAGCACCGGCTGGAAGCGCCGCTCCAGCGCCGAGTCTTTCTCGATGTACTTGCGGTACTCGTCCAGCGTGGTCGCGCCGATCATGTGCAGCTCGCCGCGGGCCAGCATGGGCTTGAGCATGTTGGAGGCGTCCATGGCCCCCTCCGCCGCGCCCGCGCCGACCACGGTGTGCATCTCGTCGACGAAGAGGATGATGTCGTCGGCGGCCTGGATCTCCTTGAGCACGGCCTTCAGGCGCTCCTCAAACTCGCCGCGGTACTTGGCCCCGGCGACCAGCGCGCCCATGTCCAGCTGGATCAGGCGCTTGTTCTTCAGGCCTTCGGGGACATCGCCTTTGACGATGCGCTGGGCCAGCCCTTCCACAACGGCAGTCTTGCCGACGCCTGGCTCGCCGATCAGTGCCGGGTTGTTTTTGGTGCGCCGGGAGAGGATCTGCACCACCCGGCGGATCTCTTCATCCCGGCCGATCACCGGGTCGAGCTTGCCCTGGCGGGCGGTGGCGGTCAGGTCGCGGCCATATTTTTCCAGGGACTGGTAGGTGTCCTCCGGGTTCTGCGAGGTGACCCGCTGGGTGCCGCGCACCTCGACCAGCGCGCGCAGGATGGCGTCGCGGGTCACGCCGAACTGGCTCAGGCGGCGGCCTTCGATGCTCTCGGTCAGGCCCAGCAGAATATGCTCGGTGGAGACGTAATCATCCTGCATGCCTCTGGCGAAGCGCTCGGCGGCGGTCAGCACGTCAACCGCCGGCCGCGAAAGACCCACGTCGCTGCTGCTGCCGTAGACCCGCGGGCGGTTCTCCAGGTCGCGGCGCACCTCGCTGCGCAGCGCCAGCGGGCTGCCGGCGATTTTGGTCACCAGCGCCGGTACGACCCCCTGGTCCTGCTGCAGCAGGGCGAGCAGCAGGTGGGCAGGCTCAATGGCCTGGTGGTTGAACTCCCGGGCCAGCTGCTGGGACTGCAGGATGGCTTCCTGTGCTTTCTGCGTGTATCGTTCAAGATCCATGTTCTACACCTCGTAATTCCCTCCGCCGGACGCAGGCAGGGAAAGATGACCGGCCTCTGTCCTCCCTGGCGCTGCCGGCTGGCGTGTTTTCTCTGGTTTCATCTTAGGCGGGGTGTGTTGGAATCAGGTCAGTGGAACATAAGAAATAGATCAACCCACCCGGCGAGGGAGCCGGTGGGGGGAGATGATGTGCAGGCACGACAGCGGACTGCCGTGGCGAACTGGCCGGGAGACGGATCAGGACTCCGCTGCCGGGGCAGCGCCGTCCGGCGAGGTTTTTGTTTTCGCAAGCGGACTGCCCGGAGGGCTCTCGGCGGCTGCTGCCAGCGCGGCGGGCAGCGATTCCCAGAAACCGGCCTGCTGCCAGCCCTGCCACTTACCCACGAAGCGGTTGTAGTGCCGCTGCCGTTCCTGCTCGCGGTCCGCCTGGAAGGCGAGCACGCCAGAGGAAATGCGCCGGAAGGGTCCGGTGTGGCCGAAGTACAGGCGGGTGCGCTCGCGCTCCTCCTCCAGGAAGGCGGGCAGCCCGGCCAGCCACACATCGCAGTCGTGGATCGCGCCCAGCGCCTCCTGGGCCTGCTTCGCAGCCTTGAGATGCGGCTCCACGGCGCCGTCCAGCAGCGGCAGAAAGTTTTCCAGCGTGTAGCGCAGACGTTTAGCGGCGATGCGCATGGTATGCAGCTCTTCGGCCCGGTCCGGCTGAGGGACGAACTCCGCATACGAGAGAAAGCCGGTCAGGCGGTGCAGGATGGCCTCCCGGGCGAGGGAGTACAGCTCCGGCGGGTAGGGCGGTTTGGAGGCAGGCACGCGGGAGAGCTTCTTGTTCATCTGCTCGATCACCCCGCTGCGCTCGAAGCGCTCCAGACCGCTGACCACGCAATCCTGCAGATGGTCGCGCCGCTGGCTCAGCCGCAGCAGCAGCCGGCGAACGCCGCGCCGCAGTGCAGGGTCCTCCTGCCGTGCCAGGTTATCCCGCACCACGTCGATCTGCACGTCCGTGTCACGGGCCGGGCCGAGCGCGCGGGTCAGGGAGCGCACCTCTCTCGTCCAGCGGCGCGCATCCTCCGGGGAGATTGCCTCGCCGAACAGGCTCAGCGCGGCCCGCAGCCGGCGGGAAGCGACCCGCAGGCGGTGCAGGTATTCGATGTCCTCGCCCTGACGGGTGCCCTCCATTTCGACAAACACGGCCAGCATGCGCTGGCGCAGCTGCTCGGCTCCATAGGCAGCCAGTTCCGGTGAAATGGGCTTCTGGCGCTTACTCATCCTCGTCCAGCAGCGGTTGGATCTGCCGGCGGATGTCCTGCTGCAGTGCGTTGATGGATCGCGCAGCGTCCAGGGTGACGAAATGATCTTCCTCGGCCATCTGGTCGAACTGCTCAATCAGCCGGGCCTGGTAGATCTGGAAGGAGTCGTATAGATTGCCGGCCAGGTGCAGATCCATGCCGGATTCCCAGTAGTCGAACCCCCGCCCGTGCACCAGGCGGGACACCAGCGTATGCACGTCGGCCTTAAGGTAAAGCACAATGTCGGGTTTGAGCGCGAAGCTGTACATCTCGCGCGCCCAGACCGGATCAGCCCCGCGGACCACGTCGCGGGCGATGGTGGAGTAGAAATACCGGTCCGAGAGCACGTAGAAGCCGGCCTTGAGTGCCGGGATGATGTTGTTTTCCAGCCGGTCGGCGAAGTCCGTGGCGTAGAACAGGCTCATGGTTAGGCGGCCCAGCGTGTGGCCGGACTTGGCGGCGTCCAGACCGGGCTGGGTCAGCGCGGAGCGCCGCAGGCCGGTATCCGAGACGGCGTAGCCCTTGGTCTCCAGCCAGGTGCGCAGCAGCTGGATCTGGGTCGATCGGCCGACGCCGTCGGTGCCCTCCAGCACGATCAGCTTCCCGGGCAGGGAGGTGATGTGGTGGTAGGGAAAGCCGCTGCCGTAGAAGAGATTTCCGTCCTTCGCTTTCATGCCGGCTTCTCCTCGCGGGCCGGGTCTGTTTGCTGCTCTGTTTTCGCCCGGCGGGCGAGGGCGCGCGAGAGCTGGGCCGGGGTGGGCAGGCCCTTCCACCCGTGCAGCGCCTTCTTGACGATCAGGCGCACCTGATGTTGCTGGTCCTGCACAGGCAGCGTGCCGTCAATCACGGTAAAGCCGAACTCGGGCACCATCTGTTCGTACTCGTTGATGATGCGCTGCTGGAACAGGCGGAAGCTGGTCACCCGGTTGTCGGACAGCCCCAGGTCCATCCCGGCCTCATAGTATTTCAGGTTGGACCGGCCGGTCCAACCTGAAAGAATGCGCTCGGTGGCCACTGAGACCGGCACCTGGAAGTAGAAGACCAGGTCCGGCAGCGGCGCGAAGGAGTACAGGTTGCGCACCCAGGCCGGTGACACGCCCCGGGCCACGTCCCGGGCGAAGGCGGTGAAGGCGTAGCGGTCGGCGAGCACAATCACGCCTGCTTTCAGCATGGGCAGGATATGGTTTTCCCAGCGGTCGGCGAAGTCGGTGGCCTGCAGCAGGCTGAATGTGGTCGGGGTGAAGACCTTGTCCTTCTTCCCCGATTTGGTTGTGCTCCTGACCAGAGCGGAGGAGTTCCACTCAGAAAAGTGCACCGACTTTCCCTGGTTTTGAAGCCACTTGTACAGCAGGTTGATCTGGGTGGACTTCCCGCTGCCGTCAATGCCTTCCACCACAATCAGTTTCCCGTCGAAATTGTGGGGTTTGAGGACTGGCCTGTTCACATTACCGCCCTGGTTCGTATGCCTGTATCTGTTCAGTATATACCAATCAGCACATCGAAAGGATATGCGAAGGCCCCGGAGCAGGATCGTCCGGGGCCTGTGGATTTCACAGCTCCAGCGCGGAGTTATTCCTCATCCGGAAAGTCTTCGGATTCGTCATCGGTGTAGTCCACTTCCATCATTTCACCGGTGGCGATGAACACGGTGCGCTCGCAAATGTTGGTCACCCGGTCGGCGGCGCGCTCCAGGTTGTGGGCCACCCACATGAGCAGGTTCACCTGGTCGATGGTCTCCGGGTTGGCGATCATGGTTTCGATCAGCTTGTGGTGGACCTGGTTGTACAGCTGGTCCACCTCGTTGTCCTGCTGAGGGATGGTCATCGCCAGGCGGTGATCGCCGTCCACGAAGGCCTGCAGCGATTTCTGCAGCATGGTCATGGACAGGCGCGCCATATCGTCCAGCTCCTGCATGGGGATGGGGATGTCGAACGTGCCCAGGCGCAGGGTCACCTTGGCGATGCCTTTGGCGTAGTCGCCCATGCGCTCCAGTTCGGTGCTGACCTCCAGCATGGCGGCCAGCTGGCGCAGGTCGCGGGCCATGGGCTGCTGGGTGGCGAAGAGGATCAGGATCGCATTCTCAATGGCGAAGCGCTTTTCGTTGATCTGAAGATCGTGCTCGTAGACTTCCCGGGCCAGCCTGGTGTCCCTGGTCCGCAGGGAGTCCATGGCTTTCTGGGTGGCCTGCTCCACCATTTGGCCGAGCAGCAGGATCTCATCTTGCAGATGGCTGACTTGTTGGGTTAATCGATCTCGAGAAGCCATGGAATACCTCCCCGTGGGAATCAACCAAAACGGCCGGTAATGTAATCCTCGGTGCGCCGGTCCCTCGGTCGAGTGAAAATCTCCTCTGTTGGTCCATATTCTACCATCATGCCTGCCCGGTCGTCGTCCATGGTGAAAAAGGCGGTGTAATCCGAGGCTCTGGCCGCCTGCTGCATGTTGTGGGTGACGATAAGGATCGTGTAATGGGGGGCCAGCTCACGCATCAGGTCTTCGATCTTCAGGGTGGCGATGGGATCCAGCGCGGAGGCCGGCTCGTCCATCAGGATCACCTCCGGCTGGATGGCCAGCGCGCGGGCCAGGCACAGGCGCTGCTGCTGCCCGCCGGAGAGGGACAGCGCGTTTTGCTTCAGTATGTCCTTGACCTCGTCCCAGAGGGCGGCGGCCCGCAGGGTGGACTCGACCAGCTCGTCCATGTTTCCCTGGAAACCGTTCGCCCTTGCGCCCCAGGCGATGTTGTCGTAAATCGACTTGGGAAAGGGGTTGGGCCGCTGGAAGACCATGCCGATCCTGCGACGCACCTGCACCGGATCCACCTCGGGAGCGTAAATGTTCTGATCCTGGAACAGGATTTCACCCTCGATCCGGCAGGCGGGGATGAAGTCGTTCATCCGGTTGAATGAGCGCAGTACCGTGCTCTTGCCGCACCCGGACGGTCCGATGATCGCGGTGATCTTGTTCTTGCGTATCTTCAGGTTGATGTTCTTAACCGCTCTGAAACTGCCGTAGTAAATGTTCAGATCACGGGATTCAATGGCGATATCCTGGTTTCCGTTATTCTCGTCCATGTGCTTGCCTTGATAGCGCAGCGGTGCGAGGCGTTTCTGCAGTAGAGGATTGCCGGCAGGCTGGCGCGCAGACCGGGATGGTTAGTCTCATTATATAAGTGAATGGGCAGGGCGTTAAGGTCTGGAACCGGCCAATCGGGCATGCCGGGGCCGGTGAGGTTTCAGGATGTGCATAGGACGCATCCTTTCTGATAGGGTCCCGGTTTGGCTGGTATAATTACCTGTTTGTAGTGGAAATTGTCTGGATAGTTGAAATTCGAGTAAAAGGTAGATCATGATCGAAAAACTAGAGGCGATCGAGGCCCGGTTTAATGAAATCACCCGCGAGATGGCCGAAGTGGGGGACGATTACCAGCGCACCGTCGAGCTGGCCAAGGAGCGCGCGGAGCTGGAGACCATCGTAGCCAAGGCGCAGGAGTACCGCCAGGTGCAGGAGCAGCTGTCGCAGGCCCGTGAGCTGGCTGAGTCCAGCGATGAAGAGCTGCGCGAGCTGGCCCAACTGGACCTGGAAACGCTGACCCCGCGCCTGGAGACCCTGGAAGCCGAGCTGAAGCGGCTGCTGGTGCCCAAAGACCCGCGCGACGAGCGCAACGTAATCGTAGAAATCCGCGCCGGCACCGGCGGTGACGAGGCGGCCCTGTTCGCTGCGGACCTGTTCCGCATGTACTCCCGCTTCGCCGAGCGGCGGCGCTGGCATATCGACGTGATGTCGGCCAACGAGACCGGGATCGGCGGGTATAAAGAGATCATTTTCACGGTCAAAGGCAAGGGCGCCTACTCGCAGCTGAAGTTCGAATCGGGCGTGCACCGCGTACAGCGCGTCCCGGCGACCGAAGCCCAGGGCCGCATCCACACCTCGACGGTGACGGTGGCCGTACTGGCAGAGGTGGAGGACGTGGACATAAAGATCCCCGAGAACGACCTGCGCATCGACGTGTACCGCTCGGCGGGCGCCGGCGGGCAGAACGTGCAGAAGAACGCCACCGCGGTACGCATCACCCACCTGCCCACCGGGCTGGTGGTCGCCTGCCAGGACGAACGCTCGCAGCTGCAGAACAAGGTCCGCGCCATGAGCATTTTGCGCGCCCGGCTGTACGAGATGGAAATGGAAAAGCGCATGTCGGAGCAGGAGGAAGCCCGCCGCTCGCAGGTGGGCACGGGCGAGCGCTCGGAGAAGATCCGCACCTACAACTTCCCCCAGAACCGGGTGACGGATCACCGCATCGGCCTGTCATCCTTCAACCTGCCCGGCGTGCTGGACGGCGATTTGACCGAGTTCATCGAAGAACTGACTCTCCGCTCGGAGACCGAAAGGCTGGCTGTTGGAGAGTTTGACGAAGATTAGTGTTGCAGAATGGCTGCGGCACGCCCGCCAGCGGCTGGACCCTATCAGTGAGTTTGCCAGCATTGAAGCTCAGGCGCTGCTGTGCCATGTGCTGCAGCAGCCGCGCGTCTGGCTGATCACCCACCCGGCGGCGGAGCTCAGCGATGACCAGGCCGCCCGGCTGGATAACCTGCTCGAGCGGCTGGCGAACGGCGAGCCGCTGCCCTACCTGACCGGCAAGCAGGAGTTCTTCGGGCTGACCTTCCAGGTCTCGCCCAGCGTGCTCATTCCCCGCCCGGAAACAGAGCTGCTGGTGGAGCTGGCGCTGGCCTACCTGCAGGATCACCGCGGTCGGCGCTGCGCGGACGTGGGCACAGGGTCGGGCTGCATCGGGGTGACGCTTACCCGCTATGTGCCGAACCTGCGTGTGGTGGCCGCCGATGTATCCATGGAAGCGCTGCTGGTGGCCCGGGAAAATGCCCGCTTCCACCGCGTGGAAAACCGCATTTTCCCCGTACAGACCGATCTGCTGACCGCGCTGGCCGGGCCGTTTGACCTGGTATGCGCCAACCTGCCCTACATCCCGGCTCGAACGCTGGCCGGCCTGCCGGTCACCCGCTACGAGCCGCTCCAGGCGCTGGACGGCGGCCCGGACGGCCTGCGCTGGATCTCCCGCCTGCTGCAGGATGCGGAGCGCTGGCTGGCCCCCGGCGGGATGCTGCTGCTGGAAATCGAGGCCGGTCAGGGCGAGAGCGTCCCGGCGCTGGCGAGCCAGGCACTGCCCGGCGCACAGGTGAAGCTGCATCACGACTACGCCGGTCTGCCCCGGCTGGTGAGCGTTGAACGAGGAGGATGAATGGCATTGAAGACAACCCGCGTCGCGGTGAACGATCCCGACGCTTTGCGGCAGGCGATGTACACGCTGCGCACCGGCGGGCTGGTGGCCTTTCCGACGGATACCGTCTACGGCCTGGCTGCCGACGTGCATTCGGAAGCGGCGATTGAACGCATATTTGAGGTCAAGGACCGGGATATGAGCAAGGCCATCGCTGTGCTGGTCGGTGAGGTCAGCCAGCTGGCATTGGTTGCGGAAAACCTCAGCGAAACTGCGCATATTCTAGCGGCCCGCTTCTGGCCGGGCGCGCTGACTCTGGTGGTGCCCAAACATTCGGGCCTGCCGGATCACCTCTCTCCTTATACGACCGTGGGGGTGCGCATGCCCGATCACGCCTTTGCCCGCGAGCTGCTGCGTGCTGCCGGGCCGCTGGCGACCACATCGGCCAACCGCTCGGGAGGGCCGAACCCGCTGACCGCGGACGACGTGCTCGAGCAGCTGGACGGCCGGCTGGATCTGCTCATCGACGGCGGCCGCTGCCCGGGCGGGGTACCCTCTACCGTGGTGGACTGCACCGGTGCGGAGGCTCGCATCCTGCGGCAGGGTGCGATCACGGCGGCGGAGATCGAACACGCTTTGGGCCGCGCAGACTCATCCAGCGTTTAACTCAATTTCATCGAGCGTTTATGTAAATAAACTATCCTAGAGAAGCATTCTCCTAATACTCCCCCGTTGATCGGCAAATTCTTGCCCGCCAACGGGGGAGTTCTTATTCTCCAGGCGGGTGGTTCCTCCGGTTTCAACCCCTAAACGGGGTACAATGGGGGCATCCACACTATCGACAACCGGAGGATGGGATCATGGAGCCGATCACACTCGCTGACGCGCTGGCGTACCACCAGATGGACGGCCGGCCAGGAAAACTGGAGGTGGTGCCGACCAAGCCGCTGGCGACTCAGCGAGACCTGAGCCTGGCCTATACGCCCGGCGTCGCCTACCCGGTGCTGGAGGTGGAGCGCGACCCCGAGCTGGCCTACGAGTACACCAACAAAGCCAATCTGGTGGCCGTGATCTCCAACGGCACGGCCATCCTGGGCCTGGGGAACCGCGGCCCGCTGGCGTCCAAGCCGGTCATGGAAGGCAAGGGGGTGCTGTTCAAGAAGTTCGCCGGGGTGGATGTGTACGATCTGGAGGTGGACGCGCTGGAACCGGAGCGCTTCATCCAGGTGGTTTCGGCGGTTGCGCCCGGGTTCGGCGGCATTAACCTGGAGGATATCCGCTCGCCGGAGTGCTTCCTGATCGAACGCCGCCTGCAGGAGCGGCTCGATATCCCCGTCTTCCACGACGACCAGCACGGCACGGCCATCATCCTCGGGGCGGCGCTGGTCAACGCGCTCGAGCTGACCAACCGCAAGCCGGACCAGATCAAAGTGGTGTTCTCCGGGGCCGGGGCGGCGGGCATTGCCTGCGCCAACCAGCTGCTCAAGCTGGGCGTGTGCCGCGAGAATATCTGGATGACGGATGTCGCCGGGCTGGTATACCACGGCCGGAAAGAGTACATGTTCCCCGAAAAAGAGTTCTTCGCGCAGGGTGACCGTCCGGCCACTCTGGCCGAGGTGATCAGGGACGCGGATGTGTTTATCGGCGTGTCCGTGGCCGACATTGTGACCGAGGAGATGGTCAAGACCATGGCCCCGCAGCCGATCATATTCGCCATGGCCAACCCCAACCCGGAAATTCGCTACGAGCTGGCCTGCCAGGCGCGGCCGGACGCCATTGTGGCCACCGGGCGGTCCGACTATCCCAACCAGATCAACAATGTGCTCGGTTTTCCCTACATCTTCCGCGGGGCGCTGGACGTGCGGGCAAAAGCGATCAACGATGCGATGAAGATTGCCGCGTCACAGGCGCTGGCCGAGCTGGCCCGGGAGCCGGTTCCTCCCGAGGTGCTCAGGCTCAGGGCCTACAATCTGGACAGGTTGGAGTTCGGCCGGGATTACATCGTTCCCAAGCCACTGGACCCGCGCGTTCTCGCCTGGGAAAGCACGGCCGTCGCCCGGGCGGCAATGGAGAGCGGCGCGGCCCGCCGGACGGTGGATCTCGACGAGTATTTTGCCAGGTTGAGCGGCCTGTAGCCAATTCTGTACAGGATTGCATGCTACAATCATTTCATGGACGCGCAGTATCGCACCCCCAATCTGTCACCCCCGCCGAAGCACGTTAGGGATCGGCTGTGGCAAATCTGGCTGCCGGTTGGGGCGGCCGGTGTGATCATTCTGGCGGTCATGGTGTACGTGGTCATCACCGCCTTCGCGCCGGGGGACGACAGTCTCAGGAAACCGGCCGATATCTCCCTGATCCTGCTCTGCCTGCCGGGGATGATGATCGGGCTGGTGATGCTGGTCCTGACGGCGGGAATGGCTTATTTGACTACCATGGCAATCGGCAAGACCCCCAACCTGATGTTCCGCGTGCGTGACATTCTGTTCAAGATCACCTCAGCGCTGTCGAAGGGGGCAGACCGGGCGACCAGCCCGATTCTGGCCGTGGAAGGCAGGCGCGCCGGATTCCGCAGGCTGCGCCAGATCCTGTTTTCCCGCGCGAGGCAGTAACCGGTTTCATTCAGTCAATCAGGGAGGGAAGCATTGATCTATGAGTAATCGGGATCGCAACAAGGTGTATATTATTGGCGCGGCTGCCGGGCTGGTGGTCGGCCTGCTGGCCGCCTACATCGTGGTGCAGCGCGCGCAGGAGACCGATCAGCTGCCCAGAATCACCGCCGGTGACGGCGTCAAGGTGGGCCTGGGTATCATGGGCGTACTGCGGTTGATCAGTGAGTTCGCTGAAGCCTAAACCATCAATCTTCGTAATTACCTGTCGGGGCGGCGAACATCGCCGCCCGAATTTCTTATACAATCAACGCGGCAGACATGGAAAACCATCCTTACCTCCGATTTCTGATCGCTGGAAAACTGAGCCGGGATTACCTGATCCTTCCCGATGGGCATGTCGCCGCTGATATTCCCGGCGGCAGCCTGCTTTACGCGGCGGCCGGCCTGGGCGTCTGGGATATTCATGCCGGCCTGATCGGCCGGGTGGGGGAGGATTACCCCCTTGAGTGGCTGGAGACCTTCGAAAAGCGGGGTTTTGACACCCGCGGCGTTTACCGCATGGCCGGCAGTCTGGACCTGCGCTACTTTTCCGCCTACACAGCGGAAGGGCAGGCGCTGACGACCGATCCGGTGGCGCACTTTTCCCGCCTGGGGCAGTCCTTTCCCAAGTCACTGCTTGGATATGCCGTGCCGGCTCCGCAGATCGACAGCCGCACGCAGGCATCCCCGATCACCATCCGGATCAACGAGATTCCGGAGGACTACTTCAGCGCGTCGGCGGCGCACCTTTGCCCGCTGGATTTCCTGACTCACACGCTGCTGCCGCCCAGCCTGCGCAGCGGGCAGGTCAATATCATCACTCTGGATCCCTCCGCCGGCTACATGAACCCCACCTTCTGGGATGACATTCCGCTGGTGGTGAGCGGCCTCACCGCCTTCATCTCCTCGGAAGAGAAAGTGCGCAGCCTGTTCCACGGCCGCAGCACCGACCTGTGGGAGATGGCGGAAGCGCTGGCATCCTACGGCTGCGATCATATCGTCATCCAGCGGGGGACGGAGGGCGTTTACCTGTATGACCGGTCCCGAGATCAGCGCCGGGTAATCCCCGCCTACCCGGTTCGGATGAAAGACCCGACCGGAGCCGCTGACGCCTACTGCGGGGGCTTCCTGGTGGGCTACCGCAACACGTACGACGCATTTGAAGCCTGCCTGTTCGCGGGTGTATCGGCGTCGTTTGTCATCGAAGGAACCGGGCCGGCCTACGCGCTGGAAGCCTATCCGCCCCTGGCGCAGGCTCGCTATCATGCATTGAAGGATATGGCCAGAAGGGTATGAAACCCATTCCTCCCGAGATCATTGCTTATATCATCGACCAGGCCTGCGCCATTCAGCAGATCCCCGCGCCGACGTTCGCGGAGCAGGAGCGGGCCAGCTACCTGCAGGAGCAGTTCGCACGGCTGGGGGTGAAGGAGATCAGCCAGGACGCGGCCGGCAATGTTCTGGCCTGTTTGCCTGGCGGTTCCGCCCGCCCGCTGGTTATCAGCGCGCATCTGGACACCGTGCACCCGGCGGACCGCCCGCTCACCCTGCAGCGTACCCCGGAGCGCATCACCGGCCCCGGGATCGGGGACAACTCGCTGGCGGTGGCCGCGCTGCTCGGGCTGGCCCGGCACGTGCTGGAATCGTCAATACCCCTGCCGGGGGACCTGTGGCTGGTCGGCGATGTGGCCGAGGAGGGGCTGGGCAACCTGAAGGGCATGACCGCGCTGGTTAACCGCTTCGAGGAGAAACCCGCGGCGTATCTCATTCTGGAAGGCCTGGGCCTGGGCATGATCTATCACCGCGGGCTGGGGGTGTCTCGCTACCGCATCCGGGTGGACACGGCCGGCGGCCATTCCTGGGGGGATTACGGCATCCCCTCGGCCATCCACGAACTGGCCCACCTGATCACCCGGTTAACCGGCATGACGCTGCCCACCGAACCGCGCACCACGCTGAATGTGGGCATCATCCACGGCGGCATCTCGGTGAACACCATCGCCAGCCACGCCTGGATGGACCTGGACCTGCGCTCGGAGGATTACCGCACGCTGCAGCGGCTGGTGGGGCGGGTGCAGCAGCGGGTGCAGGAAAGCGCCGGGCCGGGGGTGAGCATCACCATGGAGGCCATCGGCGAGCGGCCGGCGGGAGAAATCCCGGGCAGCCACCCGCTGGTGCAGGCGGCCAGGGCCTGCCTGCAGAAGCGAAGAATCCAGGCCATGCTGGAGGTCGGCTCGACAGACGCCAACATTCCGCTCAGCCGCGGCTATCCGGCGGTCTGCGTGGGGCTGACCCGGGGCGGGAACGCGCATACGACCGAGGAGTTCATCCTCACCGAGCCGCTGGCAGCGGGCATGGATCAGGTGCTGTGCCTGATCGAGAGCGCCTGGATGCGAGGCGGCTCAGTCCGCTGATGAGCGGAACGGGCTGGCCGGGCGGCTGTTGAGAATCTTCTCGACCCAGGCCCTGAGCGCCAGGCTGCGGATCTGGCGGCCGGCCAGGCGGGCGCGATCCTGGTCAACGGGATGGCGGCTGTACAGGGCGCGCTGGAATTCACCCAGCAGCAGGGTGGCCGGTTCTTTTGCCGCCGGCAGCACCTCGATGAGCGCGTCCACCTCTTCTCGCGGGGTGGCGGCGACATCCGGTTTGCGGCCAAGCAGCGATAACGCCTGCTCTACCGTCAGGAAGGCCCTTTCGATCGGCGATAGCCTGGTCCGGTAGGCCCAGCGCTTCAGCCAGGCCGGGACAGCCCAGCCGCGGGCGGTCAGCGTGGCCTCCAGCACGGCAGGCAGGGGGGCCGGACTGCGCTCAGGCCGCCGCTTGATCAGATAAAACGCCGCGCCGCCGGCTGCCAGGGCCACACCGACGGCCCCAACAATCCACCAGGGAAAGCCGGCCGGTTCCGGCTCCAGCAGGCTGCCCACCTCGGCCTCTTCGATCTCGTTATCGCGCAGGGCGCGCTCCAGGGTGTTGCCATCGGCCAGGGGGATCGCGCGTGGTCCAGCCAGGTCCTGGGCTTCGGAGCCGGTCAGGCGCAGGATCTCCGGCTGGGAGACGGTGGGTTCGAACTCCACCCAGCCCAGGCCTTCGAAGTAGACCTCCGGCCAGGCGTGACGCTGCAGGCGGCGGACCTCGAACTGCTGGGTGTTTTCGTTGTATTCGCCTTGCGCATAGCCGACGGCCAGGCGGGCCGGCACGCCCACGGCGCGCAGCATGAGCACTTCCGCGGAAGCGTAGTAATTGCAGAAGCCGGTGCGGCTGTCGAAGAGGAAGTAATCGATGGGGTGGCGGCCATCGGGCGTGGGCGGGATGACCGACTGGTAGGTGATGTTCTCCCGCAGGAACTGGGTGATCAGCGTGGCCTTGTCGTAGGGGTTATCGGCCTGCCCGGCGATGTCAACCGCCAGGTCGATCACCCGCTGGGGCAGGTCGTCCGGCAGGTCCAGGTAGCGCTCGCGGATCCACTCGGGGTAGTCCGTGCTGGAGGTGCGCATCAGATAGACGGTCGGGGTGCTGATCCAGGATAGCACTTCGTAGGTCTCGCCGCCGCGGATGGGCGGGTCAGCGTCCAGGGACAGCACGTCAAGCTCCTGCGCTTCGTTGGCCGCTGCCAGCATCTGGGCCGGGCGGGAGATCACCAGCGGCAGGGCGGGACTGTAGAAGCTGCCCAGATTGCGCCAGGCGTGGATGGTGAAGCGAACCCTGCGCCGGCCGGTCCAGTCAGGGTAATCAATCGGGTCGGCGTTGGCGCTCACCGCCAGCTCGTCGGCGGGTTTGTTGGTCCAGCTGTCCTCTTCGCTGACGTAGGTGTCGTAGGAGCGGGCGCGCCAGTAATAGACCACGCCGGGGGGCTGCTCGACAAGCGAGGACTTCACCGTGAAGACCAGCTCATCAGACAGTGGATTGCCGGTACCCAGGCCCAGCTCCTCTCCGAAGGAATCCTGCTCGACCGCCAGCGGGCCTTCCAGCGAGGCGGTGGCGTTTTCAATGCGCTGGCGGATGCTCTGCCACATGTCGGAGAGCTCTTTCTGCTGCACTGAGCCAGGAGAGAAGGCCAGGATGACCGAGGGCATGTTCCAGGCGACCAGCACCAGCACCAGCGCGCCCATGAGCGCGCTGCGGCCCAGGTTGAACTCGGTGTCCCCGTCGACGGCGATGCCGCGCTCGGACCAGTGCTCTTTGGAGCGGAGGTAATAGACCTGCGCCAGCAGCAGCAGGACCAGCACGACAAACGCGCCCGAGTACAGGCTGCTGCGCGGAACGCCCGGGCTGTACAGGTCGACAATCATCAGCACCACGCCGGCGGTAATGACCGCCTGCCAGGGCTTGCCGTAGCGGATCAGCTGGTAGCCGGCCACTATGGCGATCAGCCAGTAGAGCAGGGCCATGCTGGTGAGGAAGAGCAGCGGATCGTCGCTGGGCTGGTTGCGGGCAAACAGTGCTAACGCTGCGCCGATGCGGCCGAAGAAGCTGGCCACTCGCTCCGACCAGGCGGTTGCCGGCGCGCCGACGGTCTGGGCGGCCTGCCAGGTGACGAAGAAGAAGGTAAACACAGTACCGATCAGGAAGACCAGCCGGCCGTGGAAGCGCGTGTATCCCAGCGCAGCGCCCAGCACTGCCGCGATCAGGCTGAGGGTGGCCGCCATGTTGAGGTCTGCCGTCCACTCTGTGGCGGACAGGCGAGAGGCGGCGACCAGCAGTGCAGCGATCAGGGTCAGTAAGGCCGGGAAGTCGAACCAGCGTTTTTCGAGCTTCGTCATCATTTGAGTGTACAATAAATTGACCGAATCCACTTATTCTGGAGCATGAGCCTGATGGATACGCTACTGCAGTTCGAAGCCAGTATCATTATATTCCTGCAGAGCCTGGGGGACTGGCTGTCAGCGCCGATGGAGTTCTTCAGCTTTCTCGGCACCGAACGGGCCTACCTGGTGATCATGCCGTTCCTGTTCTGGTGCGTTGACGCCGGCCTGGGCCTGAAGATCGGGCTGATCATGCTCCTTTCCAACGGGCTAAACGCCTATCTGAAGGTTGCTTTTCGCTCCCCGCGCCCCTACTGGGTGTTTGATCAGGTGAAGGCGCTCAGCGCGGAAACCTCCTTCGGGCTTCCGTCCGGGCACGCGCAGAACGCTGCCAGTATCTGGGGTTTGCTGGCGGGCCTGGTCCGCCGTCGATGGGGGGCGGGATGGGTTGTGCCAGCCTCGGCTTTGTTGATATTCTTGATCGGCTTATCTAGATTATACCTCGGAGTGCATTTCATCAGGGATGTGGTCACCGGCTGGCTGGCCGGTCTGATCCTGCTCTGGCTGTTCCTGCGCTGGATGGACCCGCTAGGCCGCTGGCTCTCCCGACAGAGCCTGGGAACCCTGCTGGGCCTGTCAGCGGTCTCCACGGTGGTGATGCTGGGCATCATGCTGGTGATCTTCAACCTGCAGCCGGGCTGGGTCTTGCCCCCCGAGTGGGTGAGCGCGGCCGCCGCGGCTGCCCCGGAGGACCCCATTGACCCGCTCAGCCGGGAGGGGATGTACACGCTGGCCGGCACATGGTTCGGCATGACGGCCGGTTACGCTGTGTTCTACAGGCGGTACGGCCGGATGGAAACCGGCGGCACGCCGCAGGCGCTCTTCCTGCGCTACCTGATCGGCATGGTGGGACTGCTGGCCATTTACGCCGGACTGGGGGCCATTTTCCCAGCTGAGCCAGCCACGCTGGGGTTCAGCCTGCGCTTCCTGCGCTATACGCTTATCGGTCTGTGGGTGGCGTTATTTGCGCCGCTCATCTTCCGCCAGGCTGGCCTGCTGAGGGTGCTAGGCCAGCACGCAGTTCAGTAATTCATACGTTGGCAAGGAGGGTAACAATGTCATCCAGGTTTGGCTCGTTTTTCCTGGGAATGTTGTTGGGCAGTATTGTGGGCAGCGCGGCGGCGCTGCTGCTCACCCCCGATTCGGGTGAGGGCATCCGCAATCAGTTGATCGAGTACAAGAACCAGCTGCAGCGCGAAATGCAGGAAGCCAGCAGCCAACGCCGGCTGGAGCTGGAACTGGAGCTGGCTCGACTGCGAGCCGGCAGCCGCCAGAACCCTGATATCACCATTCAGTAATCATCAGGTTCAGGTAACGAAAGCCCCCGCACATTAGCGGGGGCTGTTTTCATTTCAGGAGCAAAGACTGGCGTCAGGGGCCCGGGTCCAGGCTGATGCGGTAGGGGGCAGCCTGGCGGGTGAAGCGCGTGGCTCCGTTGATCACGAGCACGGCCTCATCCAGATCGCTGCCGAAGGCCAGCGGAAGCTCCAGACGGTTGTTCTCGTCCAGCTCCAGGTACTGCACCGAGGTCTGCCCGTCTTTCTCGATGATCAGCGCCAGACTGTACCGCTGGGGCAGCCGGTTCTGGATGCGCACCCAGCCCTCCGCCTCCCAGCCGTCCAGGCCGGTTTCGAAATCAGTAGAGTAACCTATGGCGGGGATGGAAATATCGTCCAGCAGGAAACCCTCGCCGTTGACAGCTGCGTCTGTGACGTATTCAAAGCGGACCATCACCTCCCTCCCGGTATAGGCGGTCAGGTCCACCGTCTCCTCCACCCAGCCGCCGGTTTCGCCGTTATAGCCGCAGCCGTAGCTGTTGCCGGAGGGATTGTCGTAGGTACAGGACGGGGTCTTGATGATTTCCCAGGTCTTTCCGCCGTCGGTCGAGGCTGTCAGATAGAGGTAGTCGTAATCCGTTTCCAGGTCGAACCACATGCGGAAGGTCATCTCCACCGGATCGGTTATGGGGGTCAGGTTGAAGGTGCGGGTCAGGGTCATGTTGGACTCATCGCCCTTGTTGGACCAGACCGCATACTTGCCCGAATAGGGATCCTCCGGCAGCACGCCGATTTCATGTGTACCTTCGAAGCGCAGCGTGACCGGACCGTCACAGGACAGGTGGATGTAATCCGCGCCGAACTGCCGCACCGACCCGGTCTCCCAGGCGCCGCTGCAGTCCGAGAAGTATTCACTCACGCTGGCCTGAGGCGCATCGGGGTAGATGCCGTAAGCGTAGCGGCCGTCTCCGACTGCCGGATCCTGGATGAAGTTGGCCAGCGTCCAGTCGAGGATCAGGTCCTCGGCGGTGATGGGCTGGCCGGTGAGCGGATCTACCTCTCCCAGGTCGGCGAGCACCGCATCAATGCTGTCCAGCCCGTTATCGGGGTGAGCGACCACCGCCTTGGTGGCCTCCTCGCCGAAGCGGTCCAGGAAGTACGTCACGAAAAGGAACGAGGCCCCGTAGTGCGCCGTGGTGGCGTTCGAATCGTCAGGCCAGTCGTTCAGCTGCAGGTCCGGATTGCGCATGAAATAATAGTCCAGCCCGCCGGGGTCGTACCCATTCAAGAAGGAGGCCAGCTCGGAGAATCCTTCATTCAGCCAGGACTCCTCGTTGCGGTCACGGTACCAGTGGATCATGTGCTGGAATTCATGCGCCAGCACGCCGTAGGTGAACTCTTCGTCCAGACTGATGTTGTCCGCATTGAGCAGGAACATTTCCCGGGCGTTCGAGTAGGGGTGCACGCTGGGCGGGACGGCGTCCGCAGAGGAGAAGTAACCCGCCAGGGTGACGCCCAGGTTGCGCGCCAGCAGGATGTTCAGGTGCGGATCGTTATCGATGCCCGGGGTCCACTCGCTGCCGAAAAACTCACGGTTGCGGGGATAAATCTCGTTCTCGAAGGTCTCGGCCAGGTTGGCCAGTGCTCGCTCGCTGTACTCCACGCCCTGCTCGATCCAGAAATACATGTGATCGGTCTTGTAGCGCAGCACGGCGTCGACCAGAAAGTTCTCGTTGGTGTCGACGTTGCTGGCCCAGAAGGTCTGGGTGTCGCCGACAGCGTACTCGGGCGGAGTGGGAACGAAGGGGACAACCTCCTCCACGCCGCCCAGGCGTTGGGCCAGCTCAACCGGGTCGCTGTTGGGGACAATGGCTTCTTCCAGTGTGATCAGGGTTTCCAGCGCGCCATTGACATCCTCCGCGGTGGGGGTGCCCTGAGGCATTTCCGGCAGCGGTTCGGCTTCCCGGGTGATTACCTGCGGGAATGGGTCGACCTCAATGTCTCCCCGATTGTCATCCCGGTCGTTGTCGAACGACCATTCGAAATTGAACCCATCCTCTGGAATCAGGCTGTATCCCCAGACGGGGATGAAACAGCAGCAGCAAGTGGCGATGAACACCACACCGAGCACCATAAGCACACGCATCAGGTATGTCCCTCCTGCTCCCGGTTTCGCTCATTATAACCCGGGCACTGCTGCGCAGGCCGGTTATGGTCATCTACCTTTGGCTGAGTGCAGCGGCCCGTCGCACGGGGCTATCGGATATACGGATTATTCAGCTTTTCGTCGCGGACGGTAGTCTCGGGCCCGTGCCCGCTGAGCAGCTGCGTTTCATCCGGCAGGGTGAAAATCTGCTCGCGGATGCTCTGCACCAGCGCCAGTTCGCTGCCGCCGGGCAGGTCGGTGCGGCCCACGCCGTCCTGGAAGATCAGGTCACCGCAGAAAACGGTATTGATCTCCCGCGCGTAAAAGACCACGTGCCCGGGCGTGTGCCCCGGTGTGTGCCGGACCTGGATCTCCGCGCCGCCCAGCCGGAGGAGCTGGCCGTGGGCCAGCTCCATGTTGGGCTGCGCTTTGATATCCAGGCGCATGCCAAACATATTTGCTCCCCCGTGATGCTGCCAGAGGCGCAGGTCGGCCGGGTGCAGAGCCATCGGCAGGCTTTCGCCAAAGGTGTCGACCAGTTCCTGCGTGCCGGCGATGTGGTCATAGTGCGCGTGCGTGAACCAGATACCCGCCAGCGTCCAGCCATTCTGGCGCAGCGTCTGGGCGACCTCCGCAATGCCGAAGGAGGGGTCGATCACCACCGCCTGCCCGGACTCGGGTTCAGCCAGCAGGTAGGTGTTATTTTCCAGAGGACCGAGGATATAGGTGTGAATAATGAGCGTCATGGTTCATTCGCCAGAGAAGGAATGTCCTTGGAGCGCGGAGCGGTACCTCGCACCAGGCGGGGCAGCGCCACCAGATTCAGGATGAACATAGCGCCAATCAAGACCAGCGCGGCCGGGTACATCGAGTCCGGCTGGCGGTCGTACAGGAAGCCGGCCAGCGGCGGGGAGAGGATCATGGCGGCGGCGTTCATGGTTTCCAGCAGGCCGAAGGCAAGACCGGTCTCGCTGGCACGGATCAACGGGCGGCTGAGCGCCAGGGACATGGTCCGGGCCAGCCGGTAGCCGCCGAAAAAGAAGAACCCGATCCCGAAGAGAAAGGCAGTCTCACCCTTCCACATCAACGCGGCGAAAATGGCTACCAGCGGTTGGGCGGCGGTGAAGCCGATCGCCGCCGGAAGGTGCCCCAGGGCAAGCGCCAGAGCCATGTTCCCCAGGCTGCCGGCGGTTCCCAGCATCCCGATGGTGTTCAGATCCAGGCCGCGCTGGTTCTGCAGGAAGTTCGGCGTGAGAGGCTGCGAGAAGTACAGCGCGAACAGCGTGAGAAAGGTGAGGCCCATCAGGACGAAGAACCGGCGGTTGCGCAGCAGGGTGGAGGTTTCCGCCTCCGCGCCGGGCTGGGATTCGATTCGCGAAGGGCGCGCCTGAAGGATGACCAGCGTGGACAGCACGAATATACACGCCGAAATGGCGTATACAATGCGCAGGCCGTACTCCTCCCCCAGCCAGCCGCCGGCGACCGGGCCGAGGATGGCCCCGGCGTTGAAGGCAGCGGATACGGTTGCCAGGGTGCGCTCGGTGGCCCAGGTTCCGCGCACCGATGCGGCGTAGCTGTACAGCGGGGCTACTACCGATGAGGTCAGGCCGTAGGTTAGCAGGCCGGCGACGAAAAAGGGCAGCGACCCGGCCAGCGCCATCATCGCGGCGGCGCACGTGCCCAGCAGCCAGGTGGCCCACATCACTGGCCGGGGCCCGGCCCGATGCGGTCCGCCAGATGGCCGGCGGGCGCTTGCGCGATGGCCATGGTGATGCCCGCCGCACCCAGGATGGCGCCGATCAGCAGCGGGTCCGCGCCCAGCTGCTCCAGGTAAATGGGCTGGAAGATGAGGAACATGCCCTCACCGATGCCCCAGGTGAACATGGCTATGACGAGCAGGCGAAGATCGCGGGTCACTCCAGATGTGGCCTTTCAGGGTGTTGTCGTGGTTGGCTGGTTCGCTCCTGCTCGCTGGCCGCGACCCGGCGGATGAAATCGGCCGCTCTGGCGAACACCTGCTCGCGCTCAGGCTCCCGGGTGATCACGTGGCTGCTGTTGTTCACCCAGAACATCTCCTTATCGCCGGTACCCAGGCGGTCGTAGATTAGCTGCATGTGAGCCGGGTCAACCACCTGATCCTCCCGGGAATGCGCCAGGAGCACGGGGATTTTTACCAGAGGCAGGGCGGCGCGTAATTCTACCAGCAAATCGCGCATTTCGGCGATGGCGATGGTGGGGTAGTAAGGGTATTCCACATGGGTGGCCGCCGCGTCCGTGCTGCGCCAGGCGGCATCGCCCTTCTGCACGCGCGGCATCACACGGCTGAGCGGGCGAATGAAGTTCAGCCGCCAGTCGCGGGGCAGATCGTAGGGAGTGGACATGGCCACCGCCCCGGCCAGCGGATAGCGCGACGCGCTGAGCAGGGTCAGCGCCCCGCCCATCGAGAGACCGGCCATAAAGACGGTATCCGCCAGCCCGCGCAGCAGCGCCAGGCCGTCCTCGATCGAGGCCAGCCAGTCCCACCAGCGCACGCGGGTCAGGTCGTCGGGACGGGTGCCGTGCCCTGCCAGGCGGATCCCCAGCACGGTGAAGCCCTCCCCGGCCAGGTACTCGCCCATCCAGCGCATCTCGTTGCTGGCCCCGGTGAAGCCGTGAACCAGCAGGCAGCCGATCGGCCCGCCGGGGAACATGAAGGGCTCTGCTCCGCGCATGAGAAACGGTTGAGACATGCTCTCTCCTACAGCTGGATCAGTTCACGCGGCAGACTGGTGAGGGTTTCCGCCCCATCGCCAGTGATGACCACGTTGTCCTCAATGCGCACGCCGCCGCGCCCGGGCAGGTAGATGCCTGGCTCGACGGTAAAGGCCATGCCTTCCTCGAGTATTTGCTGGTTTTCGGCGAAGATGTAGGGCGCTTCGTGCCCCTCCATGCCGATGCCGTGCCCGGTGCGGTGGATGAAATACGGCCCGTAACCGGCCTTTTCAATTTCCTGCCGGGCAGCCAGGTCCACCTGACCGGCAGGAATGCCCCCGCGTGCAGCCTGCCGGCCGGCTTCGTTGGCGGCCTTCACAATTTCTGCGATGCGGCGGAACTCCCCGTCCGGCTCTCCCAGTGAAAAGGTGCGCGTGATGTCGGAGATGTAGCCCTGGCAGCTGGCTCCCCAGTCAAAGAGGACCAGATCGCCCCGCTTCAGGCGGCGGTCAGAGGGAGTGGAATGCGGGTTGGCGGAGTTTTCCCCGAAGGCGACGATGGGGCTGAAGGGCAGTTCGCTGTCAGAGCCGGCCCGCAGCAGCTGCACCACCAGTTCTCCGGCAAGCTCGGCCTCACTGATGCCTTCTTTGACGGCCGGCAGGGTGGCCTGCAGCGCGTCTTCAGCGATACGGGCTGCCTGACGCATGGCCTCGACTTCCTCCCGATCCTTGGCAATGCGCAGGTTGCTCAGGCTGAAGTCAGCGGCTTCGAAATTCGACCCGGGGGCGGACTTCTGCAGGTAGCTGAGCTCGAGGAAGCGCATACGGGTGGCCTCAACGCCCACGCGCACGCCGTTCAGGTGGGCTGCCTGCACCGCCTGGCGAAAAGCGTTCTCCCAGGTGGCCGGGTTGTCTGCATAGGGGAAGGCGCGCAGCGGCAGGCGGGCATGTTCCAGCCGGCTGGCTTCCAGCTCGGGCAGCACCATGACCGGCTCGCCCGAGGCGGGGATGAGCAGCACCACAGGGCGTTCCATCAGGTGGAAGTGCAGGCCGGTCAGGTAGACCAGTGAGGGCCCGGGGTTCAGTGCCAGCGCGTCCAGCCCTTCAAAACGCATCAAACGCAGTACTTTATTCAGGCGATCAGTGCTCATGAAAGGATTCTCCTTCCCTGATTATAATTTTTCCCGCGATTCTCGGGGAACAGTCAGAAATCAAGCTCCTTGACAGACGGATAAGTCTCGGTTACAATCTCGTCACCCTCAAGAAAGGGGCCTGTAGCGCAGCTGGGAGCGCGCCTCAATCGCACTGAGGAGGTCAGGGGTTCGAATCCCCTCAGGTCCACTGGCGATTGAGCAGTGCTCAAGAGACCAAACAATAACGAATATGGGCCCATAGCGCAGTTGGGAGCGCGTCTCAATGGCATTGAGAAGGTCGGGGGTTCGAATCCCCCTGGGTCCACACAAGACGAGAGTTGAAGCAGCGCTGGCGAACCGATACTCTCGTTTTTGTTTCAAAGCCATCGCAGAAGTAGTAAGCCATCTGCCAGCGAGTCCGGGAGGGTGAGAGCCGGACGAAGTGCCCGCAGAGCACAACAGGCTGAACTCGTCTGCGGCCGGTCGGAGGGCCGGCAGGCTGTACCGGTGAAAAGCGCAGTAGCCGGTTCCGGGGTTCGCCCGTTAGCGCGAAAATGAGCGGTCCGGGTTTCGGCCCGGGCAAGCAGGGTGGTACCGCGGAGCACAGCCTTCGTCCCTATGGGAGCGAAGGCTTTTTTATTTGAGAACGTTGACAGCGGCTTTATCCAGGGTTTTTCTTTTTTTCAGGAGAAGGCGATGACTGACTCAAACCATCATTATCATCCCAACAAAATCGAACCGCGCTGGCAGCAGCGCTGGGAGCAGGACGGCCTGTACCATGCGGACGTGGACCCGTCCCGGCCCAAGCACTATGCCCTGACCATGCTGCCCTACCCGTCCGGCGACCTGCACATCGGCCACTGGTATGCTATGACCCCGTCGGACGCCCGGGCGCGGTTCATGCGCATGCAGGGGTACAATGTGCTCTTCCCCATGGGGTTTGACGCCTTCGGGCTGCCGGCCGAAAACGCGGCCATCAAGAACAATATCCATCCCAAGGACTGGACCTACCGCAATATCGACCGCATGCGCGGGCAGCTGCGCAGCATGGGGACCATGATCGACTGGCGGCGGGAGATTATCTCCGCGGACCCGGAGTACTACCACTGGACGCAGTGGTTTTTCATCCAGCTGTATAAGCACGGGCTGGCGTACCGCAAGAAGTCCCCGGTGGACTGGTGCCCGAACTGCAACACCACCCTGGCCCGCGAGCAGGTCTGGGGTGAGGACCGCCACTGCGAGCGCTGCGGCACGCCGGTGATCAAGCGCAACCTGGACCAGTGGTTCTTCAAGACCACTCAGTACGCCGAAGAGCTGCTGAACTACGAAGGCATGGACTGGCCCGAGCGGGTTCGCGTGCTGCAGACCAACTGGATCGGGCGCTCGGAAGGTGCGTCGGTGCTGTTCCAGACCGAAGACGAGGACATCATCGAGGTCTTCACCACCCGGCCGGACACGCTGTGGGGCGCGACCTTCATGGTGCTGGCCCCGGAGCACCCGCTGGTGGAGAAGCTGACCAGCCCCGAACAGAAGGCCGAGGTCGAAGCCTACATCGCCCAGGCGCAGCGCCAGTCGGATATTCAGCGCGAGGCCGCGGACCGCGAAAAAACCGGTGTTTTCACCGGCGGGTATGCCATCAACCCGGTCAACGGGCAGCGCATCCCGGTCTGGATCGCCGACTACGTGCTGATGACCTACGGTACGGGCGCGATCATGGCCGTGCCCGCCCATGACGAACGCGACTTCGCTTTCGCGGTCAAATACGGCCTGCCGATCATCCCGGTGATCGCCCGCCCGGACGGGATCAGCAAGAGCCTGGTCTTCCCCGGATCGTATGAGGCCGGGCTGGACGAGAAGCTGCAGGCAGCAGGGATTGAGCATTATTCCGCGCCGGTGGGCGAGTCGGGTGAAGGTCTGTTCGTCACCCTGCGTGACGAGCAGGTGGACGAGTACGTCTCGCTGGTGCGCCAGTCGCTGAAGCCCGGCTACTGGTGCGAGATTGTGGGCAGTCGCTGGCTGTTCATCTTCCCCGACGGCGTGCGTGAACTGGATTCCGTGCAGGCCGACCGCGAAATCCTGGCGCGCTGCAAGGAGCTGTCACCGGCGGTCAGCCAGTTCCGCACTACCATGGAGATGGTCAACAGCCTGCCGTTCTACCGGGACGTGCTGTTCCACCCGGAATACGGGACCATGATCCATTCCGGAGAGTTCAGCGGCACGCCGGGCAGCGAGGCCAAAAAGCGGGTGACCGGGTACCTGGAATCCCGCGGGCAGGGCAAGCTGGCGGTCAACTACCGCCTGCGCGACTGGCTGATCTCGCGTCAGCGCTACTGGGGCGCGCCTATCCCCATCATCTACTGCGAAAAGTGCGGTGTGGTGGCGGTGCCGGAGGACCAGCTGCCGGTGCTGCTGCCGGACGATGTGGAGTGGAAGCCGACCGGCGAATCCCCGCTGAAGCTGCACCCCACCTGGAAGCACACCACCTGCCCGAACTGCGGCGGCCAGGCAGAGCGCGAGACGGATACCATGGACACCTTCATGGACTCCTCCTGGTATCACCTGCGCTACCTGAGCCCGCATTATGACAAAGGCCCGGTGGATCCGAAGGAATACAACTACTGGATGCCGGTGGACACCTATACGGGCGGCATCGAGCACGCCACCATGCACCTGATCTACACCCGATTCTTCCACAAGGCGCTGCGCGACATCGGCGTCACCAAAGGTGACGAGCCGATGATCCAGCTGCGCAACCAGGGCATGGTGCTGGGCGAGGACTCGGAGAAGATGTCCAAGAGCCGCGGCAACGTGATCGCTCCGGACGAGCTGGTCAAGGCGTACGGGGCCGACACGGTGCGCGCCTACCTGATGTTCTTCGCCCGCTGGGACCTGGGCGCTCCCTGGTCCAACTCCGGCATCGACGGCACCTCCCGCTGGCTGCGCCGCCTGTGGACCACGGTGGTGGAGCCGGGTGAGCCGGCTGCCGAGCCGGATCCGGAGGCGGTGCGCGTGCTGCGCCGCAAGGTGCACCAGGCGCTGCGCTCGGTCACCAACGACTTCAGGGACTTCCAGTTCAACACCATCATCTCCACCCTGATGGAACTGCTGAACGAGATGGGCCGCCTGCGCGACAAGGTCAACGGCTCCCCGGCCTGGGAGGAAGCGCTGGACATTTACCTGCGCATGCTGGCGCCGGTCGCCCCGCACATCACCGAGGAGCTGTGGAGCCGCCTTGGCAAGCCTTACTCGATCCACAACCAGCCCTGGCCGGAGGTGGACGAGGAAGCTGCCGCCGATGAGGAGATCACCCTGGTAGTGCAGGTCAACGGCAAGGTTCGCGACCGCATCCAGGTGCCGGTGGACATCTCCGAGGATGCGGCCAAAGAAAAGGCGCTGGCCAGCGAAACGGTTCAGAAGATCCTGAGCGGCCGTCCGCCGCGAAAGGTGATCTACGTGCCCGGCCGCCTGGTCAACATCGTCGGATAACGAATCAAGACTGCTCCCCCGCCCTTCAGGCGGGGGAGATTTTTATCAGTCCGGATATACTAATCTCATCCTTAAATGCTCTGGAGCCGCGCCATGCGTTTCGATGAATTGAACTGGATGGATGTGGAAGAATACCTGAAACAGGACGACCGCCTGATCTTTGTGCTGGGGGCCACGGAACAGCACGGGTATCTCAGCCTGACCACCGACACGAAAATCCCCCTGGCGCTGGCGGATGCGGCCAGCGCGCAGACCGGCGTGCTGGTGGCGCCGCCGTTCCCTTACGGGATTTCTCCCTACTTTGGCGCCTATCCCGGAACGCTCAGCCTGCGCCTGACGGTCTATGTGGAGGTGATCGCCGACCTGGTTCGCTCGGTGTACGGGTACGGTTTTCGCCGGCTGCTGTTCATTAACGGGCATGGCGGCAACGACCCGGCCCGCGGGCGGTTGAATGAGCTGGTCAACGAGCTGCCCGGCCTGCGCGCAGCCTTCTACTCCTGGTGGAACTCGCACAGCGTCACGGCAGTGGCACAGAAGTATGACCTCAAGTCGTATCACGCCGGCTGGATCGAGGCCTATCCCTTCACCCGGGTGACCGACCTGCCGGAAGAGCCCAAGCTGCCGGTTTCCTACCAGGGCCAGCCTGACGCAAAGCGCATCCGCGAAATCTTCGGCGACGGGGTGTTCGGCGGCCCTTACCAGGTGGACCCGGCTATCAACCAGGAGGTGTTCACCGCCGCGCTGGAGGATATCCTCCATCTACTGCTGTTTCAGTGAACCGCGCCGGTTATAAATCCATGAGAAGCGGTAATAGAATTGCAACAATATTAAAAAAGTTGTGTATAATATGTTAACATCTTCTGCCATACCTTTTTTCGCTGTTATCGCGTTTTATGATCATTGGCTGAGGATATGAGTTGGATGTCTGGGTTTTCCTCCCGTCGAGGGAGTTTGTGACAGCTTAGAATACGAAGACGATGCGAGCATGGGAGCCTGACAATCGAGAGGGGACCTGGAACGGAAGGCGAAGGCCTTTTCTATGGACATTGTTCCACCCGACCGGTGTTGTGGCCGTGGGGTTGATCTTGAGCACAACCGTTTGAGTTCAATCCTTACCGGAAACGGTTCGTATATCTGGGAGCGTATTTGACAGTCTACGACTGTCAGGGCTGGCAATCCAGATACAAAGACTCAAATCCTGCAGCCGAGGTCGCAGCGACAGACCTACGGCTGTTTTTATGGAAAGAAAGATTACCGCGCTGAAGGCGCAGAAAAAGAATCCCAATCGCGTCAGCGTTTACCTGGACGGTGAGTATGCCTTCGGGTTGGCGAAGATTGTGGCCGCCTGGCTGCAGGTCGGCCAGGTGCTGACAGATGAGAAAATCGACCAGCTGCAGGCTAAGGACGCGGAAGAAGTCGCCTACCAGCGCGCGCTGCGCTTCCTGAGCTACCGTCCTCGCTCTGAATCCGAGGTGCGGGAGAAGCTGGTCAAGCTGGGGTTCGAGCAGCAGGTGATCGACGCGGTGATCCAGCGCCTGATCGACAGCCGGTTTCTGGGGGACCAGGAGTTCGCCCAGACCTGGGTGGAGAACCGCTCCACCTTCCGGCCGCGCAGCCGCAGGGTTCTGGCCCTCGAGCTGCGCCAGAAGGGTGTGGAAGAAGAGATCATCCAGGAAGCGCTGCATGAGAACGTGGACGATCAGGAACTGGCCTATAAAGCCGCCATTCAGTACAGCAGGCGGCTGGAAGGCCTCGAATGGGAAGATTTTCGCAAGCGCCTGAGTGGATTCCTCGGCAGGCGCGGCTTCAGCTATGGGACAATCGCTCCGGTGGTGAAGCAGCTGTGGTCGGAAATGCACTCCGGCGAGGGGAATGATGCAACTTGGTGATAAAGGAATGAAAAATGGGGCTCTTTGAAAACATCATTTTTTGGATCGTGCTGGTCCTGCTGGAAATAGCAGCGGCAGCCGTGATCGGGTACTTTGTGATCCGATCCCTGTCTGAGCAGCTGCGCCGGGATCAGCAGTTGAAAGCGGAGACCATCCTGGCCGAAGCGCGCGAGAAGGCCAAGGAAATTGAGCTGGAAGCCAAGGATAAGTCTCTGCAAATTCTTCAGGAGGCGGAGAACGACATCAACCGCCGCAGAATGGAACTTTCCAGGGAGGAGGATCGCTTACAGAAGCGGCGCGCCGAGCTGGATCAGCGCAGCGACCGATTCGAGCAGCGCGAGCAGGCCCTGAACAAGCGCCAGAGCGCGCTGGACCGCCGCGCAAATGAAGTGGAGAAAATGGCCCAGCAGCAGCTCGAAGAGCTGCAGCGCGTGGCCCGAATGACCATGGAAGAAGCGCGCTCTCTGCTGCTGCAGGAGGCGGAGAAGGAAGCCCGCAACGACATGGCGCGCATCATCCGCCAGATCGAAACGGAAGCCCGCATGGAAGGCGAGCGGCGCGCCCGCGAGCTGGTGGCGGATGCCATCCAGCGGGTTGCCTCGGACCAGGTGGCGGAGGTGACCACTTCGGTCATCATGCTGCCCAACGAGGAGATGAAGGGCCGCATCGTCGGCCGCAACGGCCGCAACATCCGCGCCTTCGAGCAGGCCGCCGGTGTGGACGTGATCGTGGACGACACGCCCGAAGCGGTGGCAATCTCCTGCTTCGACCCGGTGCGGCGTGAGGTGGCGCGGCGAGCGCTCGAGCGGCTGATCACCGACGGGCGCATCCATCCGGCGCACATCGAGAAGGTTCTGGATGAAGAGCAGCGCGAGGTCGAGAAAGTCGTGGCCGAAGCCGGCGAGCAGGCAGCCTTCGACGCCGGCGTTCCGGGGCTGCACCCGGAAGTGACCAGGGTGCTGGGCCGGCTGAAGTTCCGCACCTCCTACGGGCAGAACCAGCTGGCGCACGCGGTGGAAACCGCCAAACTGGCTGCCGTGCTGGCGGCGGAGCTGGGCGCCAACACCGAAATCTGCCGGGCAGGCGGCCTGCTGCATGACCTGGGCAAGGCCATGGACCACAACACCGATGGCACGCACGCCATGATCGGCGCGGAATTTGCCCGCCGGCACGGGGTTAATCCCAAGGTGGTCAACATTATTGCCTCGCACCACCACGAGGTGGAGCAGGAATCGGTGGAGGCGGTAATCGTCGAGGCGGCGGACGCCATCTCCGGCGCTCGCCCGGGCGCCCGCCGGGAAGACCTGGAGCAGTACATCAAACGGCTGCGGGCGCTGGAGGATATCGCCAACTCGTTCAAGGGCGTCCAGCAGTCCTACGCCATCCAGGCCGGGCGCGAGGTGCGCATCCTGGTCAAGCCGGAGGATGTGGACGACCTGGCGGCCACCCGGCTGGCGCGGGATGTCGCCAAGAGCATCGAGGAAACCATGCAGTACCCGGGCCAGATCAAGGTCACCGTTATTCGCGAGACCCGGGCGGTCGATTACGCCAAGTAAGACCTTATGAGGGATAAAGGCAGGGCTGAGCAGCCGCTCCTGTCTCTTATACACATCTGACGCTGCCGACGAAGAG
>CZCB01002262.1_pt2 | contig 34049 bp, 33 predicted proteins | sample 591991 | NCBI WGS metagenome assembly CZCB01 (sample SAMEA3556809, study PRJEB10932) | anaerobic digester metagenome
TCCAGGAGCTGTTCCCGGTAGCTCTCTGCTTCTTCCTGCATTTCAGCAGGTATTTCGGACACCTCACTCTCGGTGCCCAGGTCGTCGGTATACACTATTGCCCTCATATTGAGAAGGTCGATCATACCGACAAAATTATCCTCCCTGCCGATGGGAAGCTGTACCGGCACGGCATTAGCCTTGAGCCTCTCCCGGATCATTTCCACACAGCGGTGAAAGTCGGCACCGAGAATATCCATTTTGTTGACATAGGCAATCCGCGGGACTTGATATTTATCAGCCTGCCGCCAGACGGTCTCAGACTGGGGTTCTACACCACCCTTGGCACAAAACACAGCAATGGCACCATCTAAAACCCGGAGGGAGCGTTCGACTTCTACTGTGAAATCAACGTGGCCTGGCGTGTCTATAATGTTGATACGATAATCTTTCCAGTAGCAGGTTGTAGCAGCGGATGTAATGGTGATCCCCCGTTCCTGTTCCTGTTCCATCCAGTCCATGGTCGCTGCTCCGTCGTGGACTTCGCCCAACTTATGGACCCGCCCGGTATAGAATAAGATTCTTTCCGTGGTAGTGGTTTTGCCAGCGTCGATGTGAGCCATAATACCGATGTTGCGCGTTTTTTCCAAAGAAATTGTCCTCGTCATTGCCTTCCCTCCTTTACCTGTAATATTAACAGCTGTCAAGACGGTACCATTCCTGCCTCCCATCCCTACCAGCGGTAGTGGGCAAAGGCCTTGTTGGCTTCTGCCATCCTATGGGTATCTTCCTTCCTCTTAACGGCGCCACCGGTACCATTGGCCGCGTCCATAATCTCTGCAGCCAACCTTTCCTTCATGGTGTGTTCGCCCCGCTTGCGGGCGAAGTCCACCAGCCAGCGCAGGCCCAGGGAAGTACGCCTTTCCGGCCTCACTTCCACCGGCACCTGGTAGTTGGCGCCCCCAACCCGGCGGGCCCGGACCTCCACCATGGGCATAATGTTTTTCATTGCCTGCTCAAAGACTTCCACCGGGTCCTTGCCGGTTTTTTCCCGGATGATCTCGAAGGCATCGTAACAGATCCTGGCCGCCATGCTCCTCTTGCCATCCAGCATAACTTTATTTATCAACCTGGTAACCAGCTTACTGTTGGTCACTGGATCAGGCAGCACTTCCCGTCTCGGTACTTGGCCCCTTCGCGGCATCCCCATCCCTCCTTTCCCAGAACATTATTCTCCCACAATTAACCAAAATTATCTACGCCACGGAAAACTATTTTTTCGGCTTCTTCACACCATATTTAGACCGGGCTTGCATCCGATCCTGGACACCGGCCGCATCGAGGGCCCCCCGCACGATATGATACCTGACCCCGGGCAGGTCCTTGACCCTGCCGCCCCGGACCAAAACGACCGAGTGTTCCTGCAGGTTATGGCCAATGCCGGGAATATAGGCGGTAACCTCGATGCCATTGGTAAGCCTTACCCTGGCCACTTTCCTCAGGGCGGAGTTGGGCTTCTTGGGGGTAGTTGTGAACACCCTGGTGCAAACGCCACGTTTCTGGGGTGACTCCTGTAGGGCGCGGGACTGGGACTTTTTCTCAACTACACTGCGGCCCTGTCTCACCAGTTGGCTGATTGTTGGCACCTGCTCTACACCTCCTTCCCCTTTTAAAAGCTAGACAGATTTTCTATTATTCTATAATACCCTATAAAAAACACTACTCGGCCAGGACCGCGGCAGAGGCAGCCCCGACCTGAATACCACAGGCTTTACCTAGTTCACGCATGCTATCTACGTAAACGATCTCAACCCCCTGACTGGTGCAGAGCTCAATCAAGGGAGTGGTTACATGAGCTTCGGCATCCTTGGCTATATAGACCTTGAGGGCTGTGCCCTTTTCAATGGCCTTGCGGGTCTGCTTGGAACCCACACTTTTTTTCTTTGCCGTCATCAGCTCAGCCAGCGGCATTCCCTTACCCCCTTCCCCAAAATATGGTTCGCTAAAGCAGAGGGCACTTGCACACACTCCAATATTCTAGCACTTGGCCCCATCTATGTCAAGGAGGACCGGGCTGTGCCGGGCTTTCTTTTCACCCGGCCCAGCCCAGTAAATTTTCTCGGGCAGTGGCGCCCCATTAACCCTCGGCAGATACAGCCCCTGCCTCCTCAACCTGGGAAGCAGCTTCTTCTTCCCCTGTCCCTTCCTCCGCCCCGGTGTCGGCGGCGGCAGCCTCGTCTGCCGGGGCGCCCTCCACCTCGATCTCCAGATTCAAGTAGCGGCCCATACCCGTCCCGGCAGGGATCAGTTTGCCGATGATAACATTCTCCTTCAAACCCAGGAGGGGATCTACCTTGCCCTTGATGGCTGCATCGGTCAGGACCCGGGTGGTCTCCTGGAAGGAGGCGGCCGAGAGGAAGGATTCGGTGGCCAGGGAGGCCTTGGTGATGCCCAGCAGCACAGGGCGGGCCGTGGCCGGCTCTAAGCCCTGCTCCTCGACCAGGGCGTTCTCTTCCTCAAAGTCGGTGTATTCCACCAGCCCTCCGGGCAGGAGTTCGGTATCCCCGGCGTCCTCTACCTTCACCTTCCGCAGCATCTGGCGCACAATGACTTCGATGTGCTTGTCGTTGATATCCACGCCCTGGGAGCGGTAGACCTTCTGGACTTCCTGGAGCAGGTAGCGCTGTACTCCCTCGATGCCCTTAATCCGCAAGAGTTCGTGGGGGTTGATGGACCCTTCCGTCAGTTCGTCCCCGGCCTCCACCCGCTGTCCTTCCACCACGTGGACCCGGGCCCCGTAGGGAACCTGATAGGACTTGGTTTCCCCCTGATCCGTCACGATCTGGATCTCCTTCCGGCCCTTTACTTCACTGATGTAGACTGTCCCGTCGGCTTCAGCAATAATTGCCTGGCCCTTGGGCTTGCGGGCCTCAAAGAGCTCCTCCACCCGGGGCAGACCCTGGGTGATGTCTTCACCGGCAACCCCACCGGTGTGGAAGGTCCGCATGGTCAGCTGGGTACCCGGCTCGCCGATGGACTGGGCGGCAATAATCCCGATGGCTTCGCCCACGTCGACCATCTTGCCGGTGGCCAGGTTGCGGCCGTAACAGCGGGCACAGATGCCGTGGCGGGACCGGCAGGTAAAGACAGAACGGATTTTTACTGCTTCAATTCCGGCGGCTTCAATGGCATCGGCATCTTCTTCCCTAATCTCCTGCCCGGCTTCAACCAGGATGTCTCCCGTCTCGGGATGCCTGATATCCTCACAGGCAATCCGGCCCACGATCCGTTCCGCCAGTTCCTGGATAATCTCCTGGCCGTCCTTCATGGCCTTGACGACAACGCCCTGGGTGGTGCCACAGTCTTCCTCCCGGACGATGACGTCCTGGGCCACGTCTACCAGGCGCCGGGTCAGGTAACCGGAGTCGGCGGTCCTGAGGGCGGTATCGGCCAGGCCTTTCCTGGCACCGTGGGTGGAGATAAAGTACTCCAACACCGTCAGGCCTTCCCGGAAGTTGGCCTTGATGGGCAGGTCGATGATCCGCCCCGAGGGGTCGGCCATCAGGCCCCGCATTCCGGCCAGCTGGCGGATCTGCTGGATATTACCCCGGGCCCCGGAAATGGCCATCATGTAGACAGGGTTAGTGTGATCCATTTCCTTTTTCAGGGCCTCGGTCACTTCTTCGGTGGCCTTATTCCAGACGTCGATAACCTGCTGGTAGTGTTCCTCATTGGTAATCAGGCCGCGGCGATACTGCTTTTCCAGCAGGGCAACCTCATCCTCTGCTTCCCTGAGGATGTCGGCCTTGGCCTGGGGAATTTTAATGTCGGCTATGGAGATGGTAATGCCTGCCTGGGTAGCATAGCGGAAACCCAGGGCCTTGATATCGTCGATGAGTTTGGCCGTCCGGGCCACGCCATAGGTCCGGTAACACTGGGCAATGAGGTCCCCCAGGATCTTCTTGTCGGCTATCCTTTCAATCCGGGGCATGCCCTCGGGGATAGCTTCATTAAAGATGATCCGCCCCACCGTGGTTTCCTGGATCTCCCCATCCCGCCTCACTTTAATGGGGGCCTGGAGGTGCAGGGCACCATTTTCATAGGCCAGGATGGCCTCCTCGGGGGAGGAAAAGACCCTGCCTTCCCCCTTGAGCCCCTCCCTCGCCATGGTCAGGTAATAGCAGCCCAAAACCATGTCCTGGGTGGGGCTGGCCAGGGGCTTGCCGTTGGCGGGGGAAAGGATGTTGTGGGCAGACAGCATCAAGATCCTGGCTTCCGCCTGGGCCTCGGCGCTTAAGGGAACGTGGACAGCCATCTGGTCGCCGTCAAAGTCGGCATTATAGGCGGTACAAACCAGGGGATGGATCTGGATGGCCCGGCCTTCGACCAGGACCGGTTCAAAGGCCTGGATCCCCAGGCGGTGCAGGGTCGGTGCCCGGTTGAGGAGCACCGGGTGTTCCCTGATGACCTCTTCCAGGACGTCCCAGACCTCCTCCCGCACCCGCTCCACCATCCGCTTGGCGCTCTTGATATTGTGGGCAAAATCCTTCTCCACCAGCTTGTTCATGACAAAGGGCTTGAAGAGCTCCAGGGCCATTTCCTTGGGCAGCCCGCACTGATGGAGCTTGAGGTTGGGGCCGACAACGATGACGGAACGGCCCGAATAGTCCACCCTCTTGCCCAGGAGGTTCTGCCGGAAGCGGCCCTGCTTACCCTTGAGCATATCGCTCAAAGATTTTAAGGGCCGGTTCCCCGGGCCGGTGACGGGCCTTCCCCGCCGGCCGTTGTCGATGAGGGCATCGACGGCCTCCTGGAGCATCCGCTTTTCATTGCGCACGATGATATCGGGGGCGCCAAGGTCCAACAGCCGCTTGAGCCGGTTATTCCTGTTGATGACCCGCCGGTAAAGGTCATTTAAGTCGGAGGTGGCAAAACGGCCCCCGTCCAACTGCACCATGGGCCTGAGTTCCGGCGGTATTACCGGAATGACCTCCAGGATCATCCATTCCGGCCGGTTGCCCGACTTCCGAAAGGCCTCCACAACCTCCAGCCGGCGAATGGCCCGGACCCGCCTCTGCCCGGTAGAGCCCTTGATCTCCTGCCGCAGTTCCTTGGCCAGGGCATCGAGATCGATCTCTTCCAGGAGCTTTTTGACGGCCTCGGCACCCATCCCCGCCCGGAAGCGGTTCTCGTACTTATCCCGGTATTCCCGGTACTCGGCCTCCGTTAACAGCTGTTTCTTGGCCAGGGGCGTATCACCGGGATCGATTACCACATAGGAAGCAAAGTAGAGGACCTTTTCCAGGGACCTGGGAGACATGTCCAGGATCAAACCCATCCGGCTGGGGATGCCCTTGAAATACCAGATGTGGGAAACGGGGGCAGCCAGTTCAATATGCCCCATCCGTTCCCGCCGCACCTTGGCCCTGGTTACTTCAACCCCACAGCGGTCACAGACAATACCCTTATAACGAACCCGCTTGTATTTGCCGCAGTGGCATTCCCAGTCACGGGTGGGGCCAAATATCTTCTCACAGAATAAACCTTCCTTCTCCGGTTTGAGAGTCCGGTAGTTGATGGTTTCCGGTTTTTTTACCTCACCGCTGGACCAGGCCCGGATTAAATCCGGGGAAGCCAGCCCTATCTTAATCCGATCAAAGCTGTTGGCATCTAACATGGCCTCTCCCCCTTATCACTGATTGTCAGGTAAGAAGACAGCCGGAAGAAGAGGGCGTTATTCATCGCCCCCGCTATTATCTTCACCATCTCCCTCAACGCCGCCATCTCTATCGTCATCCTTCTTTTTCTTTTCTTCTACGGAGCCGGCAATGTCTATGCCCAGTTCCCTGGCAGTAGCCGCTATGTCATCCTCATCTTCTTTAATCTCGATCTCCTCTTCTTCTTCGGAGAGGACCCTGACGTCCAGGGCAAGGCTCTGTAACTCCTTCACCAGTACCTTAAAGGATTCCGGCACACCGGGTTCGGGGACGTTTTCCCCCTTGACAATGGCCTCGTAGGTTTTTACCCGGCCCACCACATCGTCGGATTTGACCGTCAGAAGTTCCTGCAGGGTATGGGCGGCACCGTAGGCCTCCAGAGCCCATACCTCCATTTCCCCAAAGCGCTGGCCACCAAACTGAGCCTTGCCGCCCAGGGGCTGCTGGGTAACCAGGGAGTAGGGACCGGTGGAGCGGGCGTGGATCTTGTCGTCGACCAGGTGGACCAGCTTGAGCATGTAAATATAGCCCACCGTCACCGGGTTGTCAAAGGGCATACCCGTCCGGCCGTCGTAGAGGACAGTCTTCCCATCTTCCGGTAAACCGGCCTTGCGCAGAAACTCCCTGATCTCCCCTTCCCGGGCCCCGTCAAAAATGGGGCTGGCCACGTGCAGGCCCAGGGTCTTGGCCGCCCAGCCCAGGTGGGTCTCCAGCACCTGGCCGATATTCATCCGGGAAGGAACCCCCAGGGGATTGAGGACGATCTCCACCGGCGTGCCGTCGGGCAGAAAGGGCATATCCTCTTCCGGCAGGATCCTGGCGATGACCCCCTTGTTGCCGTGGCGGCCGGCCATTTTATCCCCTTCGGATATTTTCCGCTTCTGGGCGATGTAGACCCGGACCAGCTGGTTGACCCCCGGGGAGAGTTCGTCCCCATTATCCCGGGAAAACACCTTGACATCGACGACAATGCCCCCTTCCCCGTGGGGGACCCGCAAGGAGGTATCCCGCACCTCCCGGGCCTTCTCACCGAAGATGGCCCGAAGCAGCCGTTCCTCTGCCGTCAGTTCCGTCTCTCCCTTGGGAGTTACCTTGCCGACCAGGATATCGCCAGGGCGCACCTCGGCGCCGATGCGGATGATGCCCCGCTCATCCAGATCCTTTAGGACATCTTCACCCACGTTGGGTATGTCCCTGGTGATCTCCTCGGGACCCAGCTTGGTATCCCTGGCCTCAGACTCATATTCTTCTATATGGATGGAGGTAAATACATCGTCCTTGACCAGCTTTTCACTGATCAGGATGGCGTCCTCGTAGTTATAACCTTCCCAGGGCATAAAGGCAACCAGGACGTTTCGCCCCAGGGCCAGTTCCCCTTGATCCGTCGAAGGGCCGTCGGCAATGACCTCTCCCTTCTCCACCCGCTGCCCCTTTCTGACGATGGGCCGCTGGTTGATACAGGTGCCCTGGTTGGAACGCTGGAATTTCAGCAGCTTATATCTCTGCAGGTTACCGGCATCGGTCTCGACCACTATTTCATCGGCCGTCACCCGGACCACTGTCCCGGCTTCCCGGGCCACTACCACTACCCCAGAATCCCGGGCCGTCTTGGCTTCCATCCCCGTCCCCACCAGGGGGGCCTCCGTCCGGAGGAGGGGCACAGCCTGCCGCTGCATGTTGGAACCCATCAGGGCCCGGTTGGCATCGTCGTGCTCCAGGAAGGGGATCAGGGCCGTGGCCACACTGACCAGCTGTTTCGGCGACACGTCCATGAAGTCTACCTCTTCCCGGGGAACTTCAATTATACGATCGGCGTCCCTGACAGTAACCCGCTCGTTTATAAAGCGGCCCTCTTTGTCCAGGGGCTCGTTGGCCTGGGCGATGACATACTCGTCCTCTTCGTGGGCGCTCAGGTAAACGATCTCCTCGGTAACTACCCCCTTCTCCTTATCCACCCGCCGGTAGGGGGTTTCAATAAAGCCATATTCGTTGACCCGGGCATAGGTGGAAAGGGAGCTTATCAGGCCGATGTTGGGCCCTTCAGGGGTTTCGATGGGGCACATCCGGCCGTAGTGGGAATAGTGGACGTCCCGCACCTCAAAACCCGCCCGCTCCCGGCTGAGGCCGCCGGGACCCAGGGCGCTCAAACGCCTCTTATGGGTGAGTTCCGCCAGGGGGTTGGTCTGATCCATAAACTGGGAGAGCTGGGAGCTGCCGAAAAACTCCTTGATGGCAGCTACCACTGGCCGGATGTTGATCAGGGCCTGGGGTGTGATCACATCCACATCCTGGATGGACATCCTTTCCTTGACCACCCGCTCCATCCGGGAAAGGCCGATCCTAAATTGATTCTGCAGCAATTCCCCCACAGAACGAAGCCGGCGGTTGCCAAGGTGATCGATGTCGTCTACCGTGCCCTCTCCGGCCATTAAATTAAGGAGATAGCGAACCGTGGCCACGATATCTTCCCGGGTCAGGTTCTTCACATCCCGGGGAACATCGATCTGCAGCTTGGTATTTAACTTATAGCGGCCGACACTGGCCAGGTCATAGCGTTTGGGATCGAAGAAGAGGTTTTCCAACAAGGCCCTGGCACTTTCCACGGTAGGCGGTTCACCGGGGCGCAGGCGTTTATAAATCTCCACCAGGCCCTCTTCCTCTGATTTAGTATTGTCCCGCTCCAGGGTGTTCCGAATCCGGTCGTCACCGTCGAAAAGTTCTAAAATACGGGCATCGGTACCATAGCCCAAACTGCGCAAAAACACCGACACCACCAGTTTCCTGGTCCGATCGACGCGCACATAAATAACACTGTTGGCATCGGTTTCAAACTCTAGCCAGGCCCCACGGTTGGGAATTATGGTCGCACCAAAGAGCTTATTTCCTGCCTGGTCGAGCTCCTGGGAAAAATAGACACCGGGTGAACGCACCAGCTGGCTGACGATGACCCGCTCTGCACCATTGATAATGAAGGTACCTTTATCGGTCATCAGGGGGAAATCCCCCATGAATACTTCCTGTTCCTTGACTTCTCCTGTCTCCTTGTTGATGAGGCGGACGCGAACCCTAAGGGGGGCCGCATAGGTGACATCCCGCTCCTTGCATTCTTCCACAGAATACTTCGGTTCACCAAAATGGTAATCGACAAACTCGAGAATCAGGTTGCCGGTAAAGTCTTGAATAGGCGAGATCTCCTGAAATATCTCCCGCAACCCTTCCTCCAGGAACCAGTGGTAGGAACTGTGCTGGATCTCAATGAGGTTGGGTATATCCAGGACCTCTTTGATCCTGCCGAAATTGTAGCGGGTCCGGTTACTGACCACCAGAGGTTGACCCAATTGACTTCACCCCTCCACAAATAATTTTTCCCTAAGAAAAAAAAGATGGAATGATTCCCCATTGACCTATGAAATTTAATTAGTAAAAGGCGAAAATAGCCTATACTATCAGTAATACCCTTTCCGGGTAGAGCTTATACTTTTATTGCTAGTACTTTCCAAACTTGCCCCATAATTACAGTGCTAAATATGCACTCGTATCGCATCTTATAATGCTAACATAAGGGTGTAAAGGTGTCAAGCAAAAATTGCGCCAACCTCAAGGAATGGACAAACAGAAGAGAGCTGTGAGGGAAGTAAAGGTGATGGGTAATGATTAGAAAGAAAAAAGGCACCTGTTTGGTGCCCAAAATTTAATATAGCTTACTTGAGTTCTACCGTTGCTCCTACTTCTTCCAGCTTGGCCTTAATAGCCTCGGCTTCATCCTTGCTGACCTTTTCCTTAACCGGCTTGGGTGCATTGTCGACAAGCTCCTTGGCTTCCTTCAGGCCCAGACCGGTAATTTCCCGGACAACCTTGATTACCTGGATCTTCTTGTCTCCAATATCGGCCAGGACTACGTCAAATTCGGACTTTTCTTCTTCCTGGGCTTCAGCAGCAGCACCAGCGCCAGCGGCGGGAACAGCTGCCATGGCCACCGGAGCAGCAGCCGATACGCCAAACTCCTCTTCCAATTCCTTTACCAGTTCCGCCAGTTCGAGAACAGTCATGTTCTTAATGGCTTCGAGAATTTCCGCCTTGTTCATTTCCATACCTCCTAATTCTTTGGTAATTTCCTTCAGACTGAGAACAAGGATTAACTTGCCTCTTCCTTCTGCTTTCTAATGGCCTCCAAAACGTAAACCAGGTTCCGCGGTGCACCATTTAAGACACCGACCAGGCCGGCAATGGGAGCCTGCAGCCCACCCAGAACCTGGGCCAGAAGAACTTCCCTGGGCGGCAGGTCGGCCAATTCCTTAACCCCTTCGGGCTGGATAACTTTGCCCCGCAGGAGGCCGGCCTTGACCTCGAGCTGTTTGTGTTCCTTGGCAAAGTCCATAATAACCTTGGCCGGTGCCACAGGGTCCTCAAAGCTGAAGGCTATGGCCGTTGGACCTTCCAGGTAGGGTTCCAGATCATCGAGGCCCAGTTCCTGGGCGGCAAAACGGGTCAAGGTGTTCTTGACAACCCTGTACTCAAGGCCCTGCTCCCGCATCAGCCGCCTCAGCTCTGTCATGGCAGCAACATTGAGACCCCGATAATCGGTTAAAATTGCCGCCTTGGACTGTTCCAGTTTTTCCTTCAATTCTGCTACAATAGCTTCCTTTTCCGGTCGCGCCATCTTTCCACCCCCCTTGACCAGATAAATTAAGGGCCTCCGCAGACACAGGGAGGCCCAAATAAACAGTAGGCATGTTTACCGGTACCTCGGCAGGCAGAAAGTTCTATTAAGCTTGCGCACCTGCTGTCTACGGTCCCTCAGGTGTATTTAGTTATGCATGGTGATTATAGCATGCCTCCAGGCCAGGGTCAACTCTCTTCCTCAATCAGGGGTTTCAGGGGGTTGATCTTGATCCCCGGTCCCATGGTGGAAGAAATAGTAATGCTCCGGATATACTGGCCCTTGGCCGCTGCCGGCTTAGCCCTGATGAGGGCGTCCATCAGGGTATTGTAGTTTTCCGCCAGTTTCTCCGTAGCGAAGGAAGCTTTACCGATGGGCACGTGAACAATGGCAGTTTTATCGACCCGGTACTCAACCTTACCGGCTTTGATCTCCTGGACAGCCCTGCCCACGTCGAAGGTAACGGTCCCCGCCTTGGGGTTGGGCATCAGGCCTTTGGGGCCCAGGATCCGGCCCAGTTTACCTACTACACCCATCATGTCGGGAGTGGCAACGGCAACATCAAAATCGAGCCAGCCGCCCTGGATTTTCTCGGCCAGTTCTTCTGCTCCCACAATATCGGCGCCGGCCCCTTCGGCCTCCTTCGCCTTTTCCCCCTTGGCGAAAACCAGGACCCGCACCGTTTTCCCGGTACCATTGGGAAGGACAACGGTGCCCCGTACCTGTTGATCCGCATGCCTCGGGTCGACGCCCAGGCGCACGGCAAGCTCGATGGTCTCATCAAACTTGGCCTTGGCCGTCTCCTTTACCAGGGCCACTGCCTCTTCGGCTTCATAGAGCCTGGTCCGGTCTACCTTTTGGATAAGGTCTTTATAACGTTTTCCCCTCTTCATAATGACATGACCTCCTTAGTGGTACTAACGGAATAACCCTCCCACCAGAGGAATTATCCTTCTACGATTTCAATGCCCATACTCCGGGCAGTTCCGGCAACGATGCGCATGGCCGCCTCGATATCGGCAGCATTGAGGTCGGGCATCTTCAATTCGGCAATTTCCCTCACCTTGGACTGGGGCACCTTGGCCACCTTGACCTTGTTGGGCTCACCCGAGGCCTTTTCAATGCCGGCCGCCTTCTTGAGGAGTACCGCTGCCGGTGGCGTCTTGGTAATAAAGGTGAAGGACCTGTCTTCGAAAACAGTAATTTCGACTGGGATAATCATCCCCGCCTGGTTTGCTGTTCTTTCATTGAAGTCCTTGCAAAATGCCATAATATTTACCGCATGCTGACCCAAGGCAGGACCAACGGGGGGAGCCGGTGTTGCCTTACCGGCAGGAACCTGCAACTTAACGAGAGCGATTACCTTTTTGGCCACCCCTACTTACACCTCCCTGATAATGTGGTGCGGCGGGTAAAAACCCTCCCACAAGAAAACCCTATACTTCTTCCAACTGCTCAAAACCAAGTTCCAGGGGCGTCTCCCGCCCAAACATGGAAACCAGGACCCTGGCCTTGCCCTTGTCCGGCATAATTTCTTCCACGACACCTACGAAATTGTCAAAGGGGCCGGAAATAATCCGGACACTCTGCCCAACTGCAAAGCTGACCTTGGGCCTGGGCTGGTCCATACCCATCCTCTTCATTATGTTACCGATCTCTTCCGGTTCCAGGGGAATGGGTTTGGAGCCGGGACCGACAAAACCAGTAACGCCGGGAGTATTGCGGACAACATACCAGGAGTCATCCCCCATGATCATCTCCACCAAAATATAGCCAGGGAAGACCTTTTTCTTGACTATTTTCTTTTTGCCATCCTTTATCTCAAACTCTTCTTCCATGGGAACGAGGACGCGAAAGATCTTGTCCTGCATACCCATGGATTCAACCCTTTTCTCCAGGTTGGCCTTCACCTTGTTTTCATACCCCGAATAGGTATGAACCACATACCAATTCTTTTTCATCCGCGTCGGGGTCTGTCGTCCCCTCACCCCCCCTAAGAACTTACCGGACTAGAATAAACTTTAAGAGCTGAGTTACCGCCGAATCGACTATCCAGATCAAGGCTGCAACCATCACCACTGTCACCAACACAACACCGGTATATGACAAGACCTCAGAACGGCTTGGCCACAGGACTTTTCCCAGTTCCTTTCTCACTTCCCGCAGGAACTTCAGGATCCGGCTGCCAAACTCGCCCAATTTGCCAAATCTTTTGGTAACTGCCATTACCACTCTCACACCCTTACATGTTTATATGTCTTATCCCTTCAGTCATTATACACCGGAACCCGTTCTATTTCCAAATAAATTAAGCAAAAAAGCCCTCAACGGGCAGGTAAAAACCACAAGACCACGGGGCAGGCAGCATTATTCCTCTCATAACCCGGTGTTGTTAACTATCTTGTTTCCCGGTGCAAGGTGTGTTGCCGGCAAAATGGACAGTATTTCTTGAATTCGATCCGGTTAGGTATTGTCCTTTTGTTCTTGGTGGTAGCATAATTCCTCCGCTTACACTCTGTGCAGGCCAATGTTATCCCAACCCGCATTCCTTCCACCTCCCTACCCCAGAAGCTGCTGCAGTGCTAACCACAGAAGATCTAAAGACAGCATTACCTAATACAATTTATCACACTTCCCCTGCCTTGTCAATAAATCTTGGCTAAGCCAGGGACATCCTCTTTTAAAGAATAATACACGAAAAAATGAAAAGGAACAATCCCCTCGGACTGTTCCTTTTTACCAGCAGAGGCATGCCGCAGGGGCCGCCTTTTCCAATTTTCTCTAGCCCAGAACAGCCTATTCGCTTATATCGGAAACAACTCCGGCCCCGACGGTCCGGCCCCCTTCCCGGATGGCAAAGCGCAGGCCCTCTTCAATGGCGATGGGGGTAATGAGTTCGATCTCCATGCTGATATTGTCCCCAGGCATGACCATCTCCACACCTTCCGGCAGGGTGATGGTGCCGGTAACGTCGGTGGTGCGGAAGTAGAACTGGGGCCGGTAGCCGTTGAAGAATGGGGTATGGCGGCCGCCCTCTTCCTTGGTCAGAACGTATACTTCGGCCTTGAATTTGGTGTGGGGCTTGATGGAACCTGGTTTCGCCAGAACCTGCCCCCGCTCCACCTCATCCTTGTCAATGCCCCGGAGGAGAACCCCTATGTTGTCCCCGGCCAGACCTTCTTCAAGGATTTTCCGGAACATCTCGACGCCGGTGACCACGGTCTTCCTGATCTCATCCCGCATCCCGACAATCTCAACTTCATCCTGCAGTTTAACCCTGCCCCGTTCCACCCGGCCCGTCACTACCGTGCCCCGGCCGGTAATGGAGAAGACGTCTTCGATGGGCATCAGGAAGGGTTTGTCCACATCCCGTTCAGGAGTGGGCACATACTCATCTACGGCATCCATCAGTTCCCAAATGGGGGCACAGGCTTCGCAGTCGCGGCCGCCGCAGCCGCACTCCAGGGCCTTGAGGGCAGAGCCGATTATGACGGGAGTATCATCGCCGGGAAACTCATACTCGTTGAGGAGTTCCCGGACTTCAAGTTCCACCAGTTCCAAAAGCTCTGGATCGTCCACCATGTCGGCCTTATTCAAGAAGACAACGATGTGGGGTACCCCAACCTGCCGGGCCAGGAGGATGTGCTCCCGGGTCTGGGGCATGGGACCATCGGCGGCGGAAACCACCAGGATGGCACCGTCCATCTGGGCCGCACCGGTGATCATGTTCTTGACGTAGTCGGCGTGACCGGGGCAGTCCACGTGGGCGTAGTGGCGGTTTTCCGTCTGATACTCCACGTGGGCAGTAGCAATGGTGATACCCCTGGCCCTTTCTTCCGGTGCCTTGTCGATCTTATCGAAGGGAACAAACTCTGCCCCCCCTGCATGCTGCAGGCAGCGGGTAATAGCAGCGGTAAGGGTAGTCTTCCCATGGTCAACGTGACCGATGGTGCCAATGTTCACGTGGGGTTTTGTCCGTTCAAAACGTTGCTTGGCCATTTTAAACCCTCCTTTGAGCGGATAATACCCGTACTAACCTTTTCCAGTTATGTCAATTCTACAAATAGAAAGCTTATTCCTGCAATTAAAATAAAATTCTTGCCGGGACTAAAGGCTTTAGTCCCGGCAGGATGACTTCAATCCACTTTCCTGGCATAGCTGAGGGTTCTGGTAGAGTTTAACACAGCCAGAAGAGCTACCCCTACATCGGCAAAGACAGCCGCCCACATGGTGGCAACGCCCAAAATTCCCAGGGCAACAACCAGGCCCTTCACCCCCAGGGCCAGGAAGATATTTTGTTTTACTATCTTACGGGTATGGCGGGCAATGGCGATGGCCTGGACCAGCTTCCTCGGGTTATCATCCATCAAAACCACATCGGCCGCTTCAATGGCCGCATCGGAACCCAGGCCCCCCATGGCGACCCCTACGTCGGCCCTGGTGATGACCGGGGCATCATTAATGCCGTCCCCCACAAAGGCCAGTTTCCCCCTGCCCGCCGACTTCGCCATCAACTCCTCAACCTGCCGGACCTTTCCTTCCGGCAGCTGCCCGGCATAGTAGCCATCCAGGTCCAGCTGAGCAGCGAGCCGGGCGGCTGTATGCTCATTGTCACCCGTCACCATTATGAGCCTTTTTACCCCCAGCTTCCGCAAAGCGGCGACGGTTTCCGCTACCCCTTCCTTGAGCTCATCGGCAATGACCAGGTGACCGGCCAGAACCCCGTCGACGGCAACATAGACAACGGTTCCCTTCTGCTCCTGCTGCTGGTGGACAATCCCCTCCTGCTGCAGGAGGCGGCCGTTGCCGGCGAGGATTGTTCGCCCATCCTTCATTCTTACCTTGAGTCCATGACCCCTGATTTCCTGGTAATCCTCAATTAAACCGTTATCGACTTTATCCCCAAAGGCTTCCAGAATGGACCGGGCGATGGGATGGGTGGAATAGGCCTCGGCCAGGGCAGCCCATTCCAGGACCTCCTGGGCGGTGAAACCATTCTGGGGTATTATTTCCGTTACCTTAAAAACCCCTTTGGTGAGGGTGCCCGTTTTATCAAAAACCACGGTGTCCAGGTGGGTCAGGGCATCAAGGAAGTTGGCCCCCTTCACCAGGATACCGCTGCGGGAAGCCCCTCCAATACCGCCAAAGTAACCCAGGGGAATGGAAACAACTAAAGCACAGGGGCAGGAAATTACCAGCAGGATGAGGGCCCGATAAATCCACTGGGAAAAGGTGGCGCCGGGGATGATAAGGGGAGGCAGAAGGGCCACAGCCACAGCTCCAAAGACCACCAGGGGGGTGTACCAGCCGGCAAAGGCGGTGATAAATTTCTCTGTGGGGGCCTTGCGGGCAGCCGCATTTTCTACCAGATTGAGGATTCTGGCCACCGAGGACTCGGAATAACTTTTGGTTACCCTTATCCGCAGCAGGCCGCTGCCGTTGATAAAGCCGGCCAGGACCCCATCTCCCGCCTCAACCCGGCGCGGTACCGGTTCTCCCGTCAGGGCGGAGGTATCGACAAAGCTGGATCCCGACACCACTTCACCGTCCAGGGGCAGCCTTTCCCCGGGCCGGACTTCGATGATCTGACCCACGGCCACGGCCTCGGGAGCAACACGGCGGCTGCTGTCACCGACAATCAGGTTGGCATAGCTGGGCCGGAGATCGAGGAGGGCCGCAATGGAGCGCCGGGAGCGGTGCACGGCCAGGTCCTGGAAGAATTCACCCACGGCATAGAACAACATCACACCAACGGCCTCGGGCAGCTGGTCGATGGCAATGGCACCGAAGGTGGCAAAGCTCATCAAGAAGTTTTCATCGAAAATCTGTCCCCGGCCAATATTTCGGAAGGCCGCTGCCAGCACCGGTCCCCCGGCCAGTATATAGGCGGCCAGGAAGACTCCGTACTCCCCCAGCCGGTAGGAGGTGGCGGCGAGGGCTTTTTGGAAGATAAGGCCAATTAGAAATAAGACACCCGCGGCAAGGATCCGGAAAGAAGATAGATATTCCTGCCATCCCTTCCTGCCATCTCCCCCGGGCTCCCCCTCCCCCTGGGACTGGGGGATGAGTTTTACACCCGGCTCAATCCTATCAATTACTTTCTGGGCAGCCGGGGCAAAGGCGGGATCCAAATGGAGGGATTTGGCGGCAAAATTGACACTGACAGGCTCGAGCCCCTCTATTTTATTTAATTCCCTTTCTATCTTGGCAGCACAATGGGCGCAGTCCAATCCTTCCAGAATGTAGTTCATATCATTACCCCCAGTAATTACAGTCTATCCTTTTGGGCAGGTGTGTCAGTTATGCCGGACATGCTCCAGGGCGAGGCGGAAGAGGGAAATAACATGATCGTCATCAAGGGAATAGAAAATGTTCTTTCCTTCCCGCCGGTATTTGACCAGCCTGGCTCCCTTCAGCACCCGCAGCTGATGGGAAATGGCGGAAACGCTCATCTCCAGGGCGGCGGCCAGATCACAGACGCACAACTCCTCCGTCGCCAGGGCGGAAAGGATTTTGATCCGGGTCGGATCCCCCAGCACCTTAAAGGTCTCCGCCAGGCGATTAATTTCCTGCTCATCCAGCATCTCTTCCCTGACATGCTCAACGGCCGCTGGGTGTACACACACCTCACTGCAGACAGCTATAGTATCCTTGCCCAATGGGTCAATCACCCTCCTTGCGACATTTGAATTTATGTTCAAGTGTTGATTATATTATAGCAATTTTTTCCCCAGGGGGCAATAGATTTTTCCTAAATGCGGTGTAAGCACCCGAACTCGGCCCCTTCGGGCACAGCCAGCACATCTGGCAGGGAAAATTTAATAAAGCGGCCACAGGGATTTCCTGTGACCGCTTGTTTGTGTCCTCATCCTAATTCCCCAGCACCTGTTTCGCGGCGATCTCACCGCAGAGGTAGCCGGAGGTGTAAGCCCAGCCCTGGGCGACGCCGCCGTAGGTGACGTAGGGCTTCTTCTCAGTGAAGAGAACACCGATGCAGTCGGTCCCAACGGCATACAGTCCGTTGATGGGGGTCCTGCCGTCGGCCTTCAGGACATTGAAGTTGGTGTCAACATCGAGGCCGCCGCAGGTGCTGTAGCAGTAAGGGGCGCCGACCACGGCATAGTAGGGACCGGAACCGATCTTCACCAGATAGTCGGCGGGCTTGCCAAATTCCGGATCTTCACCGGCATCGCAGTAGCTGTTATACTTGGCAACGGTTTCGGTCAATACTGCCGGATCTATTTCCAGCATTTCTGCCAGTTCTTCCAGGGTATCGGCTTTGTAGGCAAAGCCCTGCTCTATAGCTGCCTCGAGGACCTCTTCTACCTCCGGCAGGGGTGTATTCCGCGGGATGGGATACTGGTGGCCCAGGAATTCAAGGCCAACGGGCAGGCCGACCCACTCAGCAGTGAAGCCCTCTTCCTTGATCCGCTGGATCTGATCGTTGGACCAGATGCTGTAGAAATAGGGACCTGCCTTCCAGGGATCCAGCATCATGAGGTTGAGTTCCGAGGCAAAGCGCTTCCCGTCCCTGCCCACAGCCAGGGAATCACCGGATACAACCATGTTCAGAGGAATGTCGCCGGGGGACCAGACAGCCGGTCTGCCGGTGAAGAAGCCCTTTTCACCGGGAACTTCCCGCTTCTCAAACTGGGTGAGGAAGCTGGGAGTACCGGACATGTGAACTATGGGGCAGACACTGATGTTGTAGGTGCCGGCACCGATTTGAATGGCGCTTTCGATCATCTTACCGTCATTCTGGAGGGAACCGTAAACCTTCCAGGCGCCCTTGAGGGGATAGTATTCATTGGTGAGATACTTGGTCATCATATCGCCATTGCCGGCAAAGCCCCCTGTGGCCAGGATGACGGCATCGGCATAGATTTCATACTCGGTGCCGTCATAGCCGCGGGCTTTAACCCCCTTGACGGTGTTGGTGGCCTCATCGTAAATCAGTTCGTAGGCTTCCGTTTCCAGCATGTATTCCCCGCCCAAGGCGGTATAGTCTGCATAAATCCTGTCGTAGTACTGGCCGATGACATCCTTGTTGTTGCCCCGATCATTGGGCAGGTACTGGTATTTGACTTCATAGATATCCTCTTCTGTAAAACCACGCTTGGGCGTATCGAACTTAAAGCCATGTTCGTAAACCAGCCAATCTAAGGCCTTCCCAGAATTGTCCAGGAGGATGTCAACCATTTCTGTCTTCTCGTCGCCTTCGGTGTATTCCAGCCAGGACTTCCTCATGCCGGCCTTGTCCACATAATCCTTGCCAGCGTTATGTTCTTCCTGGAATCTGGGGGGATTAATGGCAAACATTTCCGTGGTTAGGGAAGAGGTGCCGCCATATTTACCCGCCTTATCAATGGCCAAAACCCTGACATTGTCGGGATCGGCTTCATGCATTATTTCCGCTGCCCGCACGGCCGCAGCAGTTCCCGAACCGCCCATACCGACGACGAGGACCCCGGTATGAATTGTTTCCGTCACACCGGTAACCTTCTCAGGGATGGTCTGGAAGGCACTGATAGCCGAGGGGTCTGTACCCGCGGCCTCCAGGGCCTTGTTCAAGGCATTGATGACAGCCAGCCTGATGCCGGCACTGCTGGCCGTGGCCCCGGTAATGGTATCGACGTATACCGATTGATGTTCAAGGATCCGGGGGACCATCTTATCTATGGCCGCCTGGAGTATAGTTGGTGTCTCCCCGTTCTCCATATCGACTTTGATATCTACAATAGAATTCTCATCAACGGTAACATCGACCTTAATGGGTTCGCCAAGATAAAAACCCTGACCATAACCGGTGTAAGTACCCGGGGCAAATAAGGCTTCCCCCTCCGGTTCTGCTGGTTCCCCTGTACTAGCACAACCAATCGCCCCAAAAACCATCAGTACACAGAGCAGAAGGCAAAAAAGTCTCTTCATAAAACACCCTCCCTCTTGAAGTTTCACTGGTTTAAGCAGCTAACCCCTACACCAGCACCGCCTCCCAGTGGCCCACTGAAACTTATACAATCGGATTTATAGGATTTAATCTGAAAGCATGCAAACTAGTATCTAATGATATCTGAATAATAAATCTTTACTACTCTAATTCTCCATGGGGATTGATAATCCTGCAACAATTCCAAAATTGGGAGCAAGATGTCAGCCCGCCATAAACCACGGTTTACCGCCGGAACCAGGGGTTTTCTTTAACGGGTCTTAAACCATCCCGGCCATTTGTCGCCAATTAGTTAACATATTCCTAGCCCTACCGCCCATATCTGTGTTCGCTTCCCTTTCCTCAACAGCATTTTTCAGAAGGTTATTGAGCCAACAGCTCCTTTACCGCCTCCCACACCCCTTCAATGGCCTTGGCGGCCGGGCCCCGACTGTATTCCACCACCGGCTTTCCCTGTACCAGGGCCTGGTTGACCTCGGCCCGGAAGGGTACCTGACCAACTAACGGGACTCCCCTCTGGCGGCAGTATTCTTCCAGCTCCCTGCTTTTATCGGGCGCCAGGTCATATTTATTGATACAGACAGCCGCCGGTACCTGGAAATACCCCGTCAGCTCCAGGACCCTTTCCAGGTCGTGGCGCCCGGCCACCGTCGGTTCTGTGACAAGCAGGGCCAGATCCACAGAGGCCAGGGAGGCTATTACCGGGCAGCCAATGCCGGGCGGCCCGTCGGTAAGGATATATTGGGCCCCAACCTTCTTTGCCAGTTCCCGGGATTTCTCCCTTACCAGGGCAACCAGTTTGCCTGAATTTTCCTCCGCTATACCTAAAGCGGCATGAACCATAGGCCCAAAGGAAGTTGCAGAAATATACCAGTGGCCGCTGCAATGCTCCTCAAGGGTTATGGCACCGGCAGGACAAATGTAATAACATACCCCGCAGCCTTCGCAGCGGGTGGGATCTATTTGATAGTCTTTGTCTATGGCTCGAAAACGGCAAACTTGCCGACACCTGCCACAGTGGGTGCATAGCTCGGCATCTATCTTGGCCTTAGGCAGGCCGAAAAATTGGTGGACCTCCTGAACCTCAGGCCGAAGGAGGAGGTGGAGGTCGGCAGCATCTACATCACAGTCGGCCAAAACTTTGTTTTTTGCCAAGACCGCCAGGGAACCCACAATGGTGGTCTTACCGGTTCCCCCCTTGCCGCTGATTACGAGAAGTTCCTTCACCTCCCCACCCTCCTTCCTATTTCCCGCCCCAAATTCAGGAAAACTTCCCGCCACTGGGGCAGTTCCTCCACCAAAACCTTCCCCTGGGCATAGATGGCGGCCAAGTTCCGAGAAAAGGGTATCTTTAGGAGCAGGGGCAAGCCCTGCCGCTGGCAGTACTCTTCTACCAACTCGTCCCCCTCGCCGGCCCGGTTGAGGATAACCCCTGCCGGCACCCCCAGTTCCGCCACCAGCCGGGCGGCCAAATCCAGATCGTGGAGACCAAAGGGGGTGGGTTCCGTCACCAGGAGACAAAAATCGACATCTCTTATCGCAGCCACCACCGGGCAGGAGGTTCCTGGAGCAGCATCGATAATCACCGTTCCCATCCCTTGCTCCTTCGCCCGCACCGCCTCCACTACCGGCGGGGCCAGGGCAGCACCAATCTCCAGCTTCCCCTGGACAAAGACCAGCTCCCCCCTCTGCCCCCCCTGTACAATGCCGATCTTACGTTTCTCCTCCCGGAGCGCACCTTCAGGGCAGAGCAGGGTACAACCCCCACAGCCGTGGCAGAGCTCCGGAAAGGTGAGTACATGCCCCGCCAGGACAGCAATGGCATTGAAGGCGCAGACCTCTGCACACCGCCCACAGGCTGTACATTGGCCTTCCTCTACCGCCGGGACTGGTATGGTTACGGCTTCTTCTTCCCCCAGGGCGGGGTGCAAAAAAAGGTGGGCATTGGGTTCTTCCACATCGCAATCCAGGAACTGTACCGGCCCTTCCCCGGCCAGGGCAAGGGCCAGGTTGGTGGCAACAGTGGTCTTACCCGTCCCGCCTTTGCCGCTGGCCACTGCTATCTGGAGCATATTCTTCACCACCATTACTTCCCCTGCCCCTTCTCAATTATCCTCTTCCCCGCCGGCATGGTGGCACAAATCGGCCCCCGTCTCCTGCCTGCCGGAGAGGTAGGCTGCAGCCACGTCCTTAACCAGACCCTTAGCGCCGGTTACCGCGGCTATATTATTCTCCTCAAAGAGCTGCCTGGCCCGGGAGCCCATTCCCCCGGCAATAATGCAAGTAATACCCCTTTCAGCCAGGTAGCGAGGAAGGAAACCGGGCTTGTGTCCCGGGTTTTCTATGACCATCTGGTCCTTTATCTTACCCTCTGTAATGGTAAAGATGGTGTACTGGGGAGCATGCCCGAAGTGCTCCGCCACCTGTCCCCCTTCTGTTGCAACGGCAATTTTCATAAAAAAACCTCCTCCTTAATTTGCCAAAATGGGCTGCTAGACGGGATTACCAATGGGGGCAAGTTCTCCTGCTTCCAGGGCAGCAAAAGCCCCGGCTACCGTCCCCCCGGTATGCTGGTAGGCAGCTATCCCCGCTGCCGCCAGGGCCCGTCCTGCCTTGGGTCCCAGGTGGCCAGTTATTACAGCCTCGACCCCAGCCCGGGCCAAAAGCTGGGCAGCTTCTATCCCGGCCCCGCTGGTTCCGGGCTCATTGGCCACCGTTTCTACTTCCCCGGTTACCATCTCTTTGATGACAAAGTAGGTACACCGACCAAACCGGCTGTCAACTTCCGCCTCCAGGCCAGGCCCCTGGGCAGTAACGGCAACCTTCACAACCTTCACCTCCCTCGATCTTGGAAAGGAGGGAAGACCCCCCTCCCCTCCAAGCTCATCTCCTTTGCTACCATCTCTACCAGGGGCCGCGATGACCCCAGCCCCTCCTCAAGCCCAGTCCCAAGGGGCGCCTGTAGGGCCTGTACCTCAGGGGCTGCTGGTACGGCACTATGCAAAAGCCCCGGCCACCGCCCGTCAATGGCCCTTCACCCAGGGGTCCCGTGCCGTCAAAACCCGGCATCAGCCTCACCTCCTCAACTATAACCGTTCCGAAAACAAAGGTTTTCCCCAGCCCTCAACTCGTATTTACTCAGATCAGCAATGATTAAAGTCTCATATTATTATGTGTTATGGACTTTTGTTCAATTAAATTCTAGGATAATATTGGCCATATGTCAATAATAACTTTTCGGCTGCAGGCATATTCCCTTAATTTGTAGGCAAACTAGAACCAAGGAGGTGCTGGCAGTGCAACCCAATACAACCAGTTTAGTTGTCACCGGCCTGGGGGTGGCCGTAACTGCCCTGGGTGCCACAATGCTAAAGGGCGCCACCGGATATGCCGCCATGGGTTTCGGTGCCGCCCATATAGTCCTCGGTATTTTAGATATGTTCCGGCCGACAATTAAGCACTAGATCACCAGCGGGAAGGAATAGCAGTTGTAGCCAGAACGCCAAAAGGGGCGGTTTGCAACCGCCCCCGTTCCTTTCCTGGTGAAGGGCCGTCGTCGATTTTGGACAAGCCCCGGGATTTAGAAAAAAGAAAAACGCCCGCAGGCGTTTCCTAAAAAAATGGAGCCCATGACCGGGATCGAACCGGTGACCTCCGCCTTACCAAGGCGACGCTCTGCCTACTGAGCTACATGGGCATCTGGTTGCGGGGGCCGGATTTGAACCGACAACCTCCGGGTTATGAGCCCGACGAGCTACCAACTGCTCCACCCCGCGTTGTTTATTATGGTGGAGAGGGCTGGATTCGAACCAGCGAAGGCTTCGCCAGCAGATTTACAGTCTGCCCCCTTTGGCCAGCTCGGGAACCTCTCCACATTTTTCCCCTGTCTACCAGACAGTTTAATTGGAGCCGACGACCGGACTTGAACCGGTAACCTGCTGATTACAAGTCAGCTGCTCTGCCAATTGAGCTACGTCGGCTAGCTGGCGACATACTACATTATACCCACTTCTCCTTCAGAAGTCAAGTTCCACATCCTGCAAGTCATCCTACATTTCGTCCCTGTTTTCCAGGTACTTTTCCAGCTTCCTCTTTACCCGCTGCAGGGCATTATCAATGGATTTTACATGGCGCTTCAGTTCCTTGGCAATTTCCTGGTAGGACTTTCCTTCCAGATAGGCCATCAGGACCTTCCATTCCAGCTCACTCAAAATCTCACCCATCTTGGCTTCAATGTCACCAAATTCTTCCCTGTTAATAATCAGTTCCTCCGGATCGGTGATCCGGGTTCCCGAAATAACATCGAGGAGGGTGCGATCGGAATCTTCATCATAGATGGGTTTATTTAAGGAAATGTAGGAATTCAAGGGTATATGCTTCTGCCTGGTTGCTGTTTTAATGGCAGTTATAATCTGTCTTGTAATACAGAGTTCGGCAAAGGCCCGGAAGGAGGCAAGTTTATCGCTCCGGAAATCCCGGATGGCCTTATAGAGCCCAATCATACCTTCCTGAATAATATCTTCCCGGTCTGCTCCCACTAAAAAGTAGGATCGGGCTTTGGCCCGGACAAAATTCTTGTATTTATTAATGAGAAACTCCAAGGCATAATGACAGCCATCTCTAGCCCGTTCAACTATTTCCTCATCCAGCATTTCTTCATATTCGGAGGTGTATTTATGCTGGGCAGGTAGCGTCACTCACATCGCCTCCGTCTTATATATTAAGGAACCATATTGAGCTGGCCTTTCCAGAACCCTTACGGGTAAACTTACCAAGAAGTAGGTAAAACAAATAATGCCTCGTCTAGAAACCGACCATTATACCAGGAGGCGCTGTATATCCACCCCTATTATACCTTAGGCGGCAAAAACAAGTCAAGCTTGTCCCCGGCCAAAGGAGACCCCCTTCAGTTCCCTGGGACCGGTCCTCTTCGGAATACCCGCGGCCGCGGGAAGTAGACACTGTCACTGACTATTTCCCGCCTGATTTCCCTTCCTTCTAAGGTCACTACCCGCTCCACCTGCACCCGGTAACCCGGTGCCCCCGCCTCCTCCTCCAGCAGTTCCCCAGCCGGGAGGGTGGGATCCAAGACATATTCAACGGGTGCTTCTATCTCCTCTATTTCCCCTGTTTCCAGCCGGATTCCCTCCGGTGTCCAGCTTTTCCCCAAAACTGCCAGCTCCAGGCGGTCTTCCCGGATCCGGGCAACCAGCAAAAGGGGGCTGATGCCCCTATTGGCCAGCTTAAGATCCAGGTAATTGTAGACCACCGTCGCATCCAGCCCCAGGGGAATATAGGCGACGGGCCGGGAATGGCAGTGGCGTTCGACAACCTCCATGCCGGCCAGGAGGGCAGCATGAAAGAGGGTAGAGGAAACCTGGCAGACACCGCCGCCAATCCCGGAGACCAGTTCCATATTCACCAGCTCCGGGGCTTCCATGAAGCCATATTGGGGCTCCCGGGGCCCCACAACATCGTTGAAGGAAAGGATCTCCCCCGGCTCAATTATGGTCCCGTCGAGGGCGGCGGCGGCCAGCTGGATATTGACGGCCCGGTTTTCCTCCTCCCGCTGGAAAACCGTTACAGCCTGCCCCAGGATCCCAATCTCACCCAGGGCCAAAATATCCTCCTGACTCGTTGCCGGCGCAATCTCCCGCACCAGCAGAGGAACCTGTCCCGGCTGGAAGTTCTTGATTTCCGCTTCCAGGCGCTCCCAGGATGCCCCCTGCTCCAGCTCCAAACCCTTCCGGCCCGGAATTACAGTCATGGTATCCGGGTCCAGGGAGGCATTCCGGGGCCTGCTGTTTATCTCCCGGGCCAGGGCGGCAAAATATTCCTCCCTCCCCTTTTCATCCACAAGGAGGGAGAGCTCGATCTCCCTGCCCCGCCGCCAAACCTGCCAGCGTTCCCGGACCTGCTCCAGCAGGCTGCCCTTTCTTCCCACTCCGTAGGCCTCCTCCAGGACTGCCCTTCTATCGAGCCTAATCCCTATTTCCTCCGGGATCAGTTCCCAGACCCTGTCGCCATAGTAAAGATCCAGGGGTTTGGTCTCCAGCTCCCGGGCCAGATCTTCAATGCGGCTGGCGGCCTCTCCCCTGGGCAGCCCACCCAGGTAGTGGTTGTGGATCCTCACCCCATAAAAAATCCGGTCTTCAAAATGATACTCAAGTCCCAACCAGAGCCCTGCCAGAAGCAGGAAAAGCAGCAGAGGACCTCCCGCCAACAGCAGCAGCCGGTTCCTGGCCATGGCTTATCCTACTCCCTGGGCCCGCTGTCGCACTATCTCGTACATGAGGAGGGAGCCAGCCACCGAGGCATTGAGGGAAGAAATGCGGCCCCGCATGGGCAGTTTAACAAGAAAATCACATTTCTCCTTGACCAGGCGGCGTATGCCCCTCCCCTCCCCCCCAATAACCACGGCTATGGGGCCGGTCAGATCAGCCTCTGTATAGACCTGTTCCCCCTGGGGATCTGCCCCCACTACCCAGATGCCCTGGCCCTTCAGCTCTTCGATATACTGGGCAAGGTTGGCCACCTGGGCCACGGCCATGTATTCCAGGGCCCCGGCCGAGGCCCGGCCGACTGCCGCCGTCAGGGGAGCCGCCCGCCGCCTGGGCACCACCACCCCGTGGACCCCGGCACATTCGGCGGTGCGGATCAGGGCCCCCAGGTTGTGGGGATCCTCTATCCCATCTAAGAGGAGCAGAAAGGGGGCTTCCCGGCGTTCCCGGGCTATCTGCAAAATGTCCTCCACGGCCACATATTCCTTGGCCAGGGCCTGGGCTATTACCCCCTGGTGTTTACCCGTCAAAGACATCCGGTCCAGGTGCGCCCTTTCCACTTCCTGCACCAGGATCCCCCTTTCCCGGGCCAGGCGCCGCAGCTCCTGCAGGGGGCCGGGCCTGCTGCCTGCAGCCAGCAGAATTTTATTTACGGGCCGCCCGGAACGGAGTGCCTCCAGAACGGCATTCCGTCCCTCCAAGTACTCTTCTGCCACCTCTGACCCTCCCTACCAACACCAAAGTAGATTTGCCGGTATTATTCTACTCCCTGGCCCTTTCCTTTATGACCTGCCACCAGGTCCTCGATCAAAGGGGCCCGGCCGCAGGACATATCCCCCTCATAGCAGACCCCTTCCACCTCACAGCTGGGCCCGGCCAGGGCAAAGAGGCGGGGTGCCACTTTGCGGACCTCGGCCAGCATCTTTTCTGCCAGTTCCCTGATCTCCCACTGGGCCCGCTGGCAGCAGCGCAGGCGCAGGAAATTGTGGAGGCTTCTGGCATTAAAGGTTGCCACCAGCTTCGTCTCACAGGCGTTGGGGAGAATATAGCGGGCATCCTCCTTGGGAACAACTTTCGCCAGCTTGGAGTAGGCCTCCCTAATCTGCTCCATGGTTTCTTCATAAACTGCCAGGGCCTCGGGGTTGTTCCTGATGCTGGGAGGCACAATGAAGGCAAAACTGTCCTCGGCCACATAACGCTGGGACTTCTGGGAATAGGAGGCGATCCGGTGCCTGACCAGCTGGTGGGACAGGGCCCGGCTGACGCCTTCAATGGCAAAGGTAAAGGTAACGTGTTCTATAGGGGAGAAATGGCCCATCTGGATCAGCCTGGTCAGGAACTTGTCCACCTGCTCCGGGCTAAAGTTGTCCATAATTTCCGCCGCCCCCAGGGGAGAATAACAGAGGCGGGCAGCGGCCGCCACCGTCTTTTCCGGCTCCGGCGTGTGGTTGATCAGGGTTACCTTTAACACAGCTCTTCCCCTCCCATCTTTTTCTTCACTGCCCGGGATGGCCGTCGGCCCCCTCGGCAGCGAGGATAGCGATTATCTCCTCCAGCCGGTCCCACTCTCCCTTTAAAAACAGGTAGCCGAGGAGGACCTCCAGGGCCGTACTGTAACGATATTCCATAACCCGGGCCCCTCTGGGGACCTGGCCGATCCTGGCATTTCGCCCCCGCCGGACCAGTTCCCTTTCTTCTTCCGTCAGCCTCCCCAGAAGTTGGGTTAACTTTTGGGCCTGGGCCGAAGCCCGGACCCGCTTGACGGCTTCCCTGTGCAGATCCGCCCCCCGGTACAGGCCCTGCCTGACCAGATAGGTGCGGACAGAGAGCTCATAGACGGCATCCCCTATGTAGGCCAGGGTCTCCAACGGTAACTGTTCTGTTTGCAAGGGCCGGGAAGGGGCCGCCCCGGCCCCTTCTTCCTCCTTCTCCCTCCCGGCCAGGAGCCAGGAGAAAAAACGGCGCCAGTTCTCCATTTTCACCCCTACTTCCGCCGGTAGCGTACCCCCTGGGGGGTATCCTCCAGGATAATGCCCAGCTCGCTCAGCCGATCCCTGATGCTGTCGGCCAGGGCAAAGTCCTTCCTCTTCCTCGCTTCCTGGCGCACGTCGATAATGAGCTGCAGCAGCTCCTCCACCAGGCCGTCGTCGGCAGCCTTTTCCGCCGCCGGCAGCAGGCCCAGGACCTCGCCCATATCCTGGAAGGCCTCCCGGGCCCGGGCCAGGGCAGCCCTTTCCCCCGCCGTGGTGACGGGCTCCCGCAGGAAACTGTTGATCTCCCGGATGAGGTCAAAGAGTACACCTACGGCCAGGGCAGTATTAAAATCATCGTCCATGGCCGCGACAAATTTGGCCACGGCCTCCTCGGCCCGGTCCTGCAAGACACGGGCCCGCTCTGGCAATTCCCCTTCCTGGGAAAGTTCCTCCCCTTTGTCCAAGGCCTGCTCCAGCCCCTCCCAGGCATTCTGGATCCGCTCCCAGCCCTTCTGGGCGGCGGCCAGTTTCTCCAGGTCAAAATCTATAGGGCTCCGGTAGTGGGTGGACAAGAGGAAGAGCCGCAGGGCCAGGCCCGCATACTCCTGGCGGGCCTCCCTAATGGTAATTACGTTGCCCACCGACTTTGCCATCTTTTCCCCGCTGAAATTGACGAAACCGTTGTGGAGCCAGTAGCGGACAAAGGGCTGGCCTGTATAGGCCTCGGACTGGGCAATTTCGTTCTCGTGGTGGGGGAAAACCAGGTCCACGCCCCCACCGTGGAAGTCAAAGGTATCCCCCAGATACTTGTGGGACATAACGGAGCACTCGATGTGCCAGCCCGGCCGCCCCTTGCCCCAGGGGCTCTCCCAGGCGATCTCTCCCGGTTTGGCCCGCTTCCAGAGGGCAAAGTCCATCGGGTTGGCCTTCTTCTCGTCGACTTCCACCCTGGCCCCGGCCCGCATCTCATCCAGGCTGCGCCCGGAAAGCTTGCCATATTCGTCAAAGCGTTCCACAGCAAAGTATACGTCACCGTCGACCTCATAGGCGTAGCCCTTCTCAATCAGGCCCTGGACCATCTCGATAATATCGGAAATATGTTCGGTAACCCGGGGATAGATATGGGCCCGCTTGACCCCCAGGGCATCCATATCATCAAAATACTCGGCAATATATTTTTCGGCAATTTCTCCCGGGGTCACCCCCTCCTCGGCCGCCCTTGCTATGATCTTATCGTCCACGTCGGTAAAATTCTGGACATGGAAGACCTTGTAGCCCTTGTATTCCAGGTAGCGGCGGATGACATCCCACACCACATAGGGCCTGGCGTTGCCCACATGGCAGTAATTGTAGGGGGTCACCCCGCAGACATAAATGCTCACCTTATTCCCTTCCCGGGGCTTAAACTCCTCCTTGGTTCTGGTCAGGGTATTGTAGACCCGAAGCGCCATTTTGTTCCCTCCTTTTCCTTATATAAAACGGGTCACCATCACAGAGACGGTGAACCCGCGGTTCCACTCTATTTGGATATCTTCATATCCCCCTCAGAGGTACTTCCCCCCGTTTAAAGGGGCAAATACCTGGATACTGTAACGGGTATACCCGGCGGCACCTACTCGGCCATCCCTTTGGGCGCCGCGGCTTCGAGGCGCACTTCGGAGCCCCTCGCACCTGGGGATTACTTGCAGCCAAGGTAATCCCTCTCTGTCAGGGTCAGGACCCTACTCCTCCCCTTCATTGCCTTTGCTTCTGCTTCCTTATTCTTTTATCCTATGTTCCCGGTACCGGAGGGTTCCGGCTCCATCCTATTGGGCAACACCGGCCAGGGCCAGGCTCCGCTTAATCCTGGAGACAACCCGCTCCTTCCCCAGGATGGCTATCAATTCATTGAGCTCCGGGCCGTGGCTGCTGCCGGTAAGGGCTATCCTCAGGGGCATAAAGACCTTCTTGCCCCCCAGCTTCAGTCCCTTGCTGATGTTCCGGAGGATTTTTTTCGCTGCCTCCGGTGTCAAATCCGTTGTGTCCTCCAAAGCTGCAAAGAGGGCCTCCACCACCTGGGGCACCTGCTCCTGCTGGAGGATCTCCTTCAGCCCTTCCTCTTCAAAGGCAAATTCGTCATTGAAGAAGACATCCACATGCTCGACAATCTCCGATATACAGCTGGGATATTCCCGCACCGAGGCCACCACCATTTTGACCCACTCCCACTCTTCAGGGGTCAATTCCTCGGCCAGGTAACCGGCCTTCTGAAGATAGGGAACGGCCAGTTCGGTGATCCTTTCCAGGGGGCTGTTCTTGATGTAGTGGCCATTCAACCACTGGAGTTTCTTCATGTCAAAGACCGCCGGTGCCCGGGAAACCCGGTTGAGGTCAAAGCGCTGAACCAGTTCATCGAGGAGAAAGATCTCTTCCTCCCCCTCCGGGGACCAACCCAGCAGGGCCAAGAAGTTCACCACGGCCTCGGGAAGATAACCCTTGTCCCGGTATTGTTCCACGGCCACATCTCCCTTGCGCTTGCTCATTTTAGACCGGTCCTCGGCCAGGATGAGGGAGATATGGGCAAATTTCGGGGGCTCCCAGCCCAGGGCCTGGTACAGCAGGATCTGGCGCGGGGTGTTGGAAAGGTGCTCTTCTCCCCGAAGCACATGGCTTATCTTCATCTGATAATCGTCCAAAACACAGGCATAGTTGTAAGTGGGAAGGCCGTCGGACTTAACAAGGACAAAATCCCCTATCCCATCACTGTCAAACTCCACCCGGCCCCTCACCAGATCTTCCACCACTACCTTTTCGCCACTGGGCACCCGGAATCTGACCACGGCCTGGCGCCCTTCCTGGCGACATCGTTCCTGCTCCGCCCGGGAAAGGTTGCGGCACTTGCCGCTGTAGCGGGGCATTTCCCCCCTGGCCAGCTGCCGCTGCCGCTCCTCCTCCACCTCTTCTTCGGAACAGAAGCAGTAGTAGGCTTTCTCTTCGGCCAGCAGCCGCTCTGTATACTCCCGGTAGATCTCCAGGCGTTCCGTCTGGCGATAGGGGGCATAGGGCCCACCGACCCCCGGCCCCTCATCCCAGTCTATTCCCAGCCACTTTAAATCCCGGAGAATATTCCTTTCCGACTCTTCTGTCGAGCGTTCCAGATCGGTATCTTCAATTCGCAGGACCATGACACCATTATTCTTCCGGGCAAAAAGCCAGTTAAAAAGGGCAGTCCGGGCACCTCCGATATGCAGGGGGCCCGTGGGGCTCGGGGCAAAGCGTACCCGTATCTTATCCATGCCGGCAAACCTCCTTACCATCCACTTCCAGCTGTCCTGATTACCTAATTATATCACGGCACCGGTAGCAGGGCAAATCCCTGCCTAGGGGCAGTGGCAGGCCTTTGCCCGCAGGAGCACCACCGCCTGGGCGGCAATACCCTCGCCCCTCCCGGTGAAACCCAGGCCTTCCGTTGTCGTCGCCTTGATATTGATCCGGCCCGGTTCCAGGCCCAAAATGGGGGCCAGCCTCTCCTGCATGGCCGCCGTGTAGGGGGCCAATTTGGGGGCCTGGGCAATGATGACCGTGTCGACATTGACGGGGACAAAGCCCCCGGCCTCCACCTCGGCCATCACCCTTTCCAGGAGGAAGAGGCTCCCAACACCCTCCAGGGCCGGATCGGTATCGGGAAAATGCCGGCCGATGTCACCCTTCCCCACTGCTCCCAGGAGGGCATCCATAATGGCATGGGTGAGGACATCGGCATCGGAATGGCCCAGGAGACCCACGGGAGAAGGTATAGTAACCCCGCCCAGAATCAGGGGACGACCCTCCTCTAAGCGGTGGACATCGTAGCCTATACCGACTCTCATTTTGACACCCCCTTGGCCAGCAGGGCCTCGGCCAGAACGAAATCCTCAGGAGTGGTGATCTTAATGTTTTCGTAGGTTCCCAGGACCAGCTTAACCCGGTAGCCCAGGGCCTCGACCAGCATTGCATCATCGGTGACCTGGAGCTTCCTCTGCCGGCCTTCCCTGTAGGCCTCAAGGAGCAGGGGATAGGAAAAGGCCTGGGGCGTCTGGACCGCCCACAAGGAACGCCGTTCGGGGGTTTTTTTCACAAAGCCGGCCACATCGGCAATCTTGATAGTATCTTTAACGGGAACAGCCACCACCGCCGCCTGATATGTACGGACAGCTTGTACAACTTCCCCGATCAGGGCGGAAGGGAAAAAGGGGCGGACTCCGTCGTGGACCAGGACAAAATCTGGATCGGGATCCAGGGCTAAAAGCCCCTGATAAACGGAATCCGCCCGCTGTTCTCCCCCGGGGACAAGCTGGGACACCTTCTGGAAGCCGTATTTGTCAACCACTTCCCTCCGACAGTGGTCGATATCCTCCGGGCAGACAACAATGACTATCTCGTCCACCAGGGGGCTTTCCTCGAAAATAGCAATGGTATGGGCCAAAACAGGCCGGTCGCCCAGCATATGATACTGTTTTTTATGCTGGGCGGACCCTCCCATTCTGGTACCGCGACCGGCGGCGGCGATCAGAGCGACAATCCTGTCTCTCACAACACCTTCTCCTCCGTTTTCGGCTTGGCAAAGATCATCCTGCCTGCCGCCGTCTGCAGGACACTGGTGACCAGGACACCGATGGTCTCCCCGATGTGGCGCTTGCCGCCGTCGACGACAATCATGGTGCCATCGTCGAGGTAGGCCACCCCCTGGCCGGCTTCCTTGCCGTTCTTGATGACATGGACCTCCATCTCTTCCCCGGGCAGGACAACGGGCTTCACCGCGTTGGCCAGTTCATTGATATTGAGGACCGTTACCCCCTGCAATTCAGCCACCTTGTTCAGGTTAAAGTCGTTGGTCAGGATCTTGCCCTTCATGTCCTGGGCCAGGCGGACCAGCTTGCTGTCCACTTCGGCAATATCATCATAATCCCTTTCGCAGATCTGGACCTTAAACTCCAGCTCCTTCTGGATCTTGTTGAGGATGTCCAGGCCCCGCCGGCCCCGGTTGCGCTTGAGGAGATCGGAGGAATCGGCAATATGCCTCAGTTCCTCCAGGACAAAGCCCGGGATGACCAGGTCCCCCTCAATAAAGCCGCTTTTACAGATATCGGCGATCCGGCCGTCGATGATAACACTGGTATCAAGGATTTTGGGCGCCGAGCCCGCCTCCTGCCGGCCCATTTTTTCTTTGCCAAAGCGCAGGTTGCTGAAAAGCTGGTAAATTTCGTCCTTCCTCTTTACCGCCATCACCATTCCCAGGTAGCCCAGCCCCAGGTTGGCAATCAGGGGCAGGATAAAGCCGATGAAGGGTACCTGGGAGAGGGGAAAGCCCAGCAAGTTGGCGATGATCAAGCCGATAATAAGGCCGAGGGCTCCTGTGACGACATCGTAAAGGGGTATTTTCTGCAGCCTGGCTTCACTCCACTGGATCAAGGTCAGGCCCTGGTTTATAACACTGGGGGCCACGAAATAGGCAATCACAGCACCGGCCAGGGTTCCCACCGCCATGGTGCCACCGTAGACGACGGTGTTGCCGGCGAAATTGGCCACCGTTGTTATAAAGGGCCAGCCGTAAAGGGCCAGCTGATAACCACAAATACCACCGATAAGGGCAATGATCATGCGGATTAATTTTCGTATCACTGCCATCACTTTCCTCTCTCGACTTCCCTGTGATCTTTATTATTATACGCTATCATAATACCCTCTGACAAGCACACTTCCCATGGAACGCCTCCTTTACCAAATCTTCTCTCCTTCTCCTATTATTATGACCTGATACTTTACTGCTTAAACCCGGCTAAAGAAAGAAAAACGCCAGTTTATCTGACGTCAGTTGAAGATAGCCTTTTCCCTTGTCTCTGCACGGGTGCAGAGACAAGATGGAATAGCTGTATGGGGAACATCTGCCGGCCTGACACCAGTAAACCTAATTTATTGCTACTCAAAGAGCTCGTCGATTAGACCTTCAGCCTCATCTTCTTCGATGTCCTTGGCCAGCACCAGTTCACTGATTAGGATTTGGCGGGCACTGTCCAGCATTTTGCTCTCACCCGTTGACAGGCCCTTTTCCTTCTTCCGGATGGAAAGGTTCTTGACCACTTCGGCCACTTCATATATATCCCCACTCCGGATCTTTTCCATATTGGCCCGGTAACGCCGGTTCCAATTGGAAGACATCTTGGTTTTTTGGTCTTTGAGGATCTGGAGGACCTTTTGTACCCCTTCTTCATCGATTACCTCACGCAGACCCAGTTTGTTGACACTGTTGGTGGGAATCATTACCTTCATATCGCCCAGGGGCAAATGCATAATGTAGTATTTGCGTTTTTCCCCCAGAACCTCCTTTTCCTCAATAGCCTCTATTATTCCGGCCCCGTGCATCGGGTAAACGATTTTGTCACCAACATTGAACATTAAATTACCTCCTCTGGGCAAAAAGACGCCAAAGTAAGTTAACTATATAATAACACAATCTGGCATTTATGTCAAGAA
>CZCB01011235.1_pt1 | contig 33934 bp, 23 predicted proteins | sample 591991 | NCBI WGS metagenome assembly CZCB01 (sample SAMEA3556809, study PRJEB10932) | anaerobic digester metagenome
TCCTTTTCTTTGTTATCCAGTACATTGATTTATAAGGACTAGCGTTTTTGCAAAAGGCTCAAATAAAAAAGCCGCAGCCTTTTTGGAAGTAAGGGATGCGACTCTTTTTAGCATTTCCAATTGTCAAAGCACAAAACTTATGTAGTGCATTTTTTATTTTCCAGAGGCTCACGGACATTGCCCCTGGCCAAAGAGGCAAAAATGCCTATAAAGCAAAGAACTGCAAAAACAAGGAAAGACACCTTGGTACATTGAATAAGAGCTTCCTTGGAAGCAAACTCCAGTTCCACATTGCTGATAAAGAGGGACATCAGTAAGGTAACAATCGCCATGCTCACCGACTGCCCGACCAGCCGCATGGTTCCCAATGTAGAAGAAGCCAGGCCGTAAACTTCCTTGGTCACCGAACTCATCACAGCATTGGTATTGGGAGAAGAAAACAAGGCAAACCCGGCCCCCATCACAAGTAGATTAACAATTACCAAAGGAATAGGTGTGCTGGGTTTCAGGAACCAGAAAACAAACAAGCTAACGGTAGTAATGGCCATTCCCAAAGAAGCCACTTTACGGGGCTCCACCCGGTCTGATAAGGATCCGGCTACGGGTGACAGCGCGGCCATCACAACCGGCTGAGCCAATAAAATTAACCCTGATACCTGGGAATCAAACCCCCGCACTGATTGTAAATATAAAGACAGCAAGAAGGTCGCCGCAAAAGTAGCACTGTAATTAATAAAAGCCGCCAAGTTGGAAAAAGCAAAAGCAATGTTATTGCTAAACAGCTTTAAATCCATTAACGGGTTAGCGGCTCTCGTTTCATAGTAGATAAAGAAGCCTAAAATTAACACACCGGCTATCAAAGCATAGGGTGCCCACTTGATACTGGTAAAAGAAGACAGGCCGTACATGAAGCTCACGATCCCTAAGAAATAAAGGAGGGCTCCCAAGCCGTCATATTTCTCCTGCCCTGCTCCGATCCATTCACCTTTTAATTTAAAAACAATTACCAAGAAAGCAGCTAACGCCCACAAGGAGACAAAAAAGAAAATAGACTGCCAACCAAAGCGGTGATTGAGAAATCCTCCCAGTACAGGCCCAAGAGACAAACCCAGGTAAACAGAGGCACTGTTTATTCCGATGGCTTTACCCCTTTCCCGCGGCGGGAATACAGAAGTAAGAATAGCCATATTAGTGCCAAAAATCATGGCACTACCTATCCCCTGGAGTACCCGGTAGACAATAAAAGCCTGGATACTGCCGGCAAAACCACACAGCACCGAAAAGAAACCAACCAAAAAAACACCGGTGGCAAAAATTTTTTTCCGCCCAATAATATCTGCCAACCGCCCCATGGGCACCAGAAAAGCTGCCGAAGCCAGTAAATAGGCGCTCACTACCCAACCCAACAGCAGCGCACTGGCCTGAAAATCCTCTCCAATAGCAGGTATAGCCAGGTTGATGGAATTACCCATAAAGGGAGTTAAGAAGGCTGCCATCGTAGCGGAAACTAAAGCGTACTTTCTTAATGAAGCTTGATTGTCCATTGTCTTCCTCCTTAATACGCCCTAAAGGTTGCCTATAAATACTATTGTAACTCTAATTATATACAGCTGCAAGGCGATTTCAGAAACAGGAATGTTTGCACAAAAAAAGCGAACCGGTTCCAAAAACCAATTCGCTTTGTCCCTAGTTAGCCTTTTTCGCCATCGAAACTTCTTGGTATAACCCCGCCCTTACCCGGGTTTTCTCTGATTTTCTTGTTATGAGCTGCCAGCCTTGCCGCGGCCGGATCCTTTTTGACGTTAAACTTTTTATCTGGACACATCCTAACAGAGCCTCCTTTACATTTAGTCTGCCAAATTTGGCGGAGGCTATACCGTTAATCAGATTAGCAGATCCAGGATCCTGGCCACATTGTCCCGGCGGGCCTGGCGGCCCATTTCCATGGCGATCCGGGTAGGTATGCGGTGTAACTCCCAACCTGTCTGGTCATCCCGCACAAAGGCCACTACATCTACAAAAACACTGTCAGGAGCGGGATCACCGTAGGCATCAATGGTAAAATCATGTTTTAAATTTCTTCTTTCCGCAGCCTTTACCTGGGCTTCCTTAGCATGATGCACCAGCTTTTCCTGATCTCTGGCATGCTCTTGCCGGATTACTTGCCTGAGACCCTCCATTTTGGCTTCCTGTGCCCGGATTGCCGGATGTAACTTCGCCAGTCGGACGTTTTCCACGGCTTTCACCTACTTAGCTAAACTCTCCCACCGATAAATCCCATTGGAATTGTCTTTATTTTATGACATTCTCCTCCACCTGTAAAGAGGGGTGCATCACCAGTTCCGCACCAGGATCTCCTGTACTTTACCCCTTTTCGAAGAATCGGAGTTGATGACTCTATTGGCTTCGACTTCAATGATCTCATAGTCCCGGTATAAATTCATCACAAAATCAGTAGCGGAGTTGCTCAGCAGGCATTTTACCCCCCTGGAGGTCAATGTGTCGTAAACCCTCTTGAGCCTTTCCTGTTCCTCCCGGTTAAAGCCCTGGTGAGCGTAACCGGTAAAGCTGGAGCTGGGGCTGATGGGATCGTAGGGGGGATCGAAATAGACAAAATCCCCCTCCCTGGCATCAGCCACCGCCTGGGCAAAATCCGCCCTCCGGATACAGATGTCATTATTCCTTAAATATTCACTGACTGCTCTCAGCCTTTGTTCGTCCTTAAACTTCGGAGCCCTGTACCTGCCGAAGGGGACGTTAAAATGCCCCCGGCTGTTCACCCGAAAAAGGCCGTTATAACAGGTTTTATTGAGAAAAATCAAACGGGAAGCCTTTTTGACCGGTGACAGCTTATTAAACTCTTCCTCATCCCGGTCCAGGTTCCGTATTTGGTAATAATACTCTTCATCATTGATATGGCGCCCCAAATCTTCCAGCAACTCGTCGACATGATCTCTCACTACCCGGTAACAGTTAATCAACTCCCAGTTTATATCGGCTATTTTTGCTTTTGGGGGCTGCAGTTGAAACAGTAAAGCCCCTCCCCCCACAAAAGGTTCGTAATAAGTATCAAATCCGGCAGGGACATGCTTAATTATCTCGGGCAAAAGCTGTCTTTTACCTCCTGCCCATTTTAAGAAAGGTTTAGCTAACGGGTTGTAACGATATGTCATACGGATCTCCTTCCCATTAGCTACCATTATAGCAAAACCTCGTCGAACCTTGCTACAACCATGTACTACGGTGAACCAATCCCTGCCAGCTGTAGAAACTCCTCTTTCACTGCCCCCAGTTTTGCCCGGGCTTCCTGGTAAGTGTCACCCCGGACACAAAAATAAAATCTGATTTTAGGCTCGGTACCGGAAGGCCTGGCGATCACATATCCTCCTCCCTGAAAACCAAAACTCAGCACATTCGCCTGCGGGAGGCTCAATAAATATTCTCTTCCATCATCAATATACCGGCCCTTGCCGGACAAATAATCTTCCTGCTTCTCCAACGGCACCCCGCCGATATCCCTTTTTTCCAGGGTACGCAAATTAGCCATCAGGTTATCAATGGTCGCCTTCCCTTCCAGCCCGGGAAAAGACATCGCCACTTGTTCATCCAAATAGTAGCCGTAAGTACGGTAGATCTCCTCCAATACATCCGGCAGGGTCTTGTTTTCCACCTCTTGATAATACAAAGCTGCTTCGGCCATTAAAGCCGCTGCCTGCACCGCATCTTTATCCCTGGCATAAGTGCCGGCCAAATATCCATGGCTTTCCTCAAAGCCGAACAGGTATGTACCGGAGCCCTGTTCCTCCATGAGTTTAATCTGTTCCCCGATATATTTAAAGCCCACCAGCACATTCTGCAATTTGATGCCAAAACCGGCAGCCACTTTGGCGGCCAGATCCGTGGAAGCGATACTTTTCATCACTACCCCATCAGGAGGCAGTGCTCCCTGCTTTTGCCGCTGGGATAAAAGGTAATACAACAGGATAACCCCGATTTGATTGCCGGAAAATCTTTGATAGCTGCCGGCGTGATTTTTCACCATCGCTCCCAGACGATCGGCATCCGGATCGGTAGCCAAAATCAAATCGGCGGCATATTCCTGAGCATATTTGAGAGCTAATTCGAAGGCCGCCGGATCTTCCGGGTTAGGCACACTGACGGTGGAAAACTCCGTATCCGGCACCGCCTGCTCGGGAACCACCAACAGGGAACCAAATCCAATCTCCCGGAGCACCTGGGGCACCAGTCGGCAACCGGTCCCGTGTAAAGGAGTAAAAACAATAGACAAGTTCTTTCCTTTTTCCCTGGCCAAAGGCAGGTTGAACAGCTGTTTTTTCACTTCCTCCAAATAGCGGACATCCACTTCCTCCCCGACGGTAATCAAAAGCCTCTTTTCCCGGGCCTCTTCTTCGGAGATGATGTCTACTTCCCAACCCGGGCGTTCCTTCATCTTAGCCACAATCCGGTCCGCCTGCTGGGGCGGCACCTGGCCCCCGTCTTCCCAGTACACTTTGCAGCCGTTGTATTCCTTTGGGTTATGGCTGGCCGTAATCATGATCCCGGCAATCGTATTGAGATGCCTAATGGCAAAGGACAATTCCGGGGTAGGGCGCAAACTGTCGAACAAGTATCCCCTGATACCATTGGCCGCCAGCACCAGGGCACTTTCCCTGGCAAATTCCCGGGAAAATCGCCTGCAGTCGTAAGCAATCACTACCCCTCTGTTAACCGCCTCTTCTCCTGCTTCCTTAATGGTATCGGCCAACCCCTGGGCTACCCGCCTAATCCAATAGATATTCAGCCGGTTGCTGCCCGCCCCGAGGATGCCTCTAATGCCGGCAGTGCCAAACTCCAAATCACAGCAAAAACGTTCTTCCAGCTCTTTGGGATCTTTAATGTTTAAAATTTCCTGCCTTGTTTCCGGATCAAAATAGTGATTTTCAGTCCAATATTTTATTTTGTCCTGAATGACATCATTTTCCATACACTCCACTCCTTTAACTACGGTAAACACTGTTAATCCAGACGGCCAAGATAACCTCAGCCATAATCCTGCGCTTTGCCTGGTCAACCAGATTATACCTTCTGCCCTTTTGCCTGCGCCGGGCCTGATATATAATCAAAAGAAAACAGCTCGGCAGGTGATGATGATGATTTTAGCCAGCGACATCGGCGGTACCAAAACTGTTTTGGCACTTTATGAAATTCGGGACGGAAGGCTTTTTCCGGTGGCCAGCACCACATATCCCAGCCAAACCATTACATCCCTGGAAGACATCCTCTGGCACTTTGTTGAAGAGACTGCCCATGATTGGGCCGCCAAAGAAATCCAGGCAGCTTGTTTTGCCATCGCCGCACCCATTTACGGCCCTTCCTTCACATTCAGCAACCTCCCGCTGACCGTCAATCCGGCCCAGGTGAAGCAAAGGCTAAAGTCGATCCCCCACATTGATTTCATCAATGACCTGGAGGCTTTGGGCCATGGAGTCCTGGCAGCTGGCGAGCAAGATTTGATCTGCCTTTATCCCGGCCGTCCGGTGGGCAATCACCTTGCCTCCCTCAACAAAGCCATCATTGCTCCCGGCACCGGCTTAGGTGAAGCACTCATCATGGCCGGCAAAGATGTCTACCCAACAGAAGGAGGCCATGGGGACTTTGCCCCCCAGACCGAAACGGAAATTGAACTCTTGCGCTTTCTGCAAAAAGATTATGGACACGTGAGCTACGAAAGGGTGCTTTCCGGCCCCGGATTAGTCAATATTTACCGTTTTCTTTACCGCCGGCGTCACGGGACCCTGCCGGAACCCCTGCCTTTGCCGGAAGAGATCAGTAGCCGGGGTGTAACCGGCCGCTGCCCCCTCTGCCGGGAAGCCCTGGAAATCTTCATCCGCATCCTGGGAGCACCAGCGTCAGATGTGTATAAGAGACAGGCCCTGGGAGGTATCTACCTTGGCGGGGGGATTCCCCCGAAGATCCTCCCTCAACTCCAGGAAGGCACTTTTTTGCAAAGCTTCATAAACAAAGGGCGCTTTGCAGCCATGTTGGAACAAATCCCTGTCTACGTAATTCTCAATGAGCGGTCTCCGCTGGAGGGAGCCGCCTGGTATGCCCTGAAACAGGCCACCGGGCGGTCCGGGAATTAATTACTGCAGCCGGGTTCAAAACCCTGCTGGGGTATGGGTGGTTTTGGCCCGGCACCAAAGGTATTTCCACGTTGTAATCGGCACTCACCGGCAGGCAGGTCCCTTGGAGGATACCGGATGATAAGAAAAATAACTTGAAATAATATTTGGCTGTTTTTCCATTTGAATGCCCCTGCTCTCATTGGCCGCCAGGTACATCAACAGTTGAAACAACAGCTCTGTCTCTTTTTCCCGGTCCAGTTCCGCGGCCAATTCCTCGGCCAGGAATTGCCTTCCCGGGTGCTCCTTAAGGTAGCTTAACAGCTGGTTTTTGAGGGCAATGATTTCTCCGGCACTGACCTTGCCTAATTCCACCGCCGGTTGATGATAAGCATTGATATTGACCAAGTAGGCATACATGCTGACCGTTCTTTCGAATAAGGACAGCAACACCCCGATGGTGAAGCTATTCAGTTCTTCCACGGTGATGGTGATGGAAGCCCTGCCTTTCATTGCCAGGGCTTTGCGGGTACCCATCAAAAATGCCTGCAGGTAATCACCGCTGGTGCTGTTTTCCCCTACGATGGGGGGTAACCCCCGCCCTTCCCGTTCTTTCAGCACTTGAATAAAAGTCACAAAAAAATTATCCGGCCCTTCCAACAGTTGCTGTACATAGGAGTGCTGGTCGGTGGAACCCTTATTGCCCAATACGGTAATCCCCTGGTGGACTGTATTGCCGGCCAGGTCTTTTTCTTTACCCAGGGATTCCATCACCAGCTGCTGGAGGTATTTCGTCAGTAACTCCAAACGGTCTTTGTAGGGCAGCATCACCATCTGCCCTCCTCCCCGGCCTTTGGTCAGCCAGTACCACATCAGTGTCAAAAGGGCTGCCGGGTTCTCCTGCAGCTCTTCCTGGCGGCAGACGGCATCACACCGGCGGGCTCCTTCCAGCAAACCATCAATATCGATCCCCTGCAGCGCCAGGGGGAGCAAACCCACCGCCGACATGACCGAAGTCCTCCCCCCTACCCAATCCCACATGGGGAAGGAAGCCAGCCAGTTTTCCTGTTGGCTTAGCTGATCCAATTTGCTGCCCTTTTGGGTAATGCTGACCGCATGGTTAGCCAGCTCAAGACCCGCTGATTGGTAAAAAAGCCGGGTCTCCTCCATGGCATTTCTCGTTTCGATGGTGGAGCCGCTTTTGGAAATCACGATCACCAATGTCCGGTCCAGTTCACCTCTAATTTGCGAGAAAACCCGGTCAAAACCATCGGGATCCGTGTTATCGATGAAATAAGGTTTGAGCTTGTCGTCCCCACTTCCCAGGGCATCGGAGACAAACCGGGGTCCCAGGCTGGAGCCCCCAATGCCGATCAGGAGATAATTGTTAAAAGAACGTCCCAACTGCCCTGTCAGCCGGCCGTTGTGAATTTGGGCAACAAACTCTTTAATGGTGCGAATTGACTGTTCAATTTCCTCCCGGATTTCTTTCCTGGGGGCCAGGGCCGGAGCCCTCAGCCAGTAATGCCCCACCATTCTTCCTTCATCCGGATTGGCCAGTGCTCCCCCTTCCAGTTCCTTCATCAGCGCCAGGACTTGCGTCATTTTCCCCGTCATGGAAGGCAAGTAATCATCCGGAAAAGGTACCGTACTCACATCTAGAGTCAAACCCAAATGGTCATGATGGACCAAATATTTTTTATACCTGTCCCACACCTAGATTAACCTCCATTACAATCATCATCCCGGACGGGACCCCCCTTGACCGCCCGTCCGCCCTGCCGCCGCCGCCAATTGTCCCAGCCACGCAGTCACTTCCCCCGTCACCAGTCCCCAGTCCAACTGCCATTCCCAATTGCCTGCAGGAGTCCCCGGCACATTCATCCGAGCTTCTTTCCCCAATCCCAACAGATCCTGCATGGGTACAATGACCCAGGCTGCCGGGGTACGATACAGCTGCTCAATGACCGAGCGGCAATAGTTTTGAGGATCCGCGACCTCTATCTTAGATATTTCCCTAATCCCGGGAAAATTATTTTCCTGTCCCCAGGACAGCAGGGTGTCATTATCATGGGTACCGGTATAATACACCACGTGTTCTTCCTCCGCGGACAGCATTTCGGCATGGCTGAACTGGTACACTTTCATCCCCGGTAATTGAAAAATATGTTTCAGGTTGACCACTTCCGGAGTGATAAATCCCAGATCCTCCGCAATCAGGGGCAGGCTTCCTAAAGATTTCTCCAATGCTTCAAAAAACCTTTTTCCCGGTCCCTTCATCCACCGCCCCTCAGCTGCTGACCGGGCACCCGCCGGCAGCTCCCAGTAAGCCTCAAAACCACGAAAATGATCCAACCGGAGGAAGTCGACGAATTTTAAGGCGTGGCGGATCCGGTTAATCCACCAGGCGAAACCTTCTTCCTCCATCTTGTCCCAGTTGTATAAAGGATTGCCCCACAGCTGCCCGGTATCGGAAAAATAATCCGGCGGTACTCCGGCGACCCTGCTGGGCTTTCCTTGTTCATCCAACTGAAACAATTCCCGGTGAGCCCAGGTATCGCAGCTGTCGGGAGCGACGTAAATAGGCAAATCCCCAAACAAAACAATTCCTTTCCGGTGAGCATAAGACTTAAGTCTTTCCCACTGATAACTAAACAGGAACTGCAGGAATTCATGGTATTCGATCTCGCTTTGCAACCTGGTTCGATAATAGGCCAGGAACTCCTCCCGGCGTTCCGCCAGGGATATATCCCAATCCCACCAGGGAACAGAGGAAGGACCCCCTAATTCCTGTTTTAATGCCATGTACAAACAATAGTCCTGCAGCCAATAAGCATTTTCCCTGCAGAAGCTCCGGTAGTGCACATTAAGTCCGGCACCGGCACCCGTACTTTCCGCTGCCTGCCTCTCCCGCCACCTGGCGAAAGCCTGCCGGAGGAGCTTTTCTTTGACGGTTCGGGCCAGGTGGTAATCGACCCGGCCTGCCTTTGGCAAAGAAGCAATCTCCTCCAGAGTGCGGTTTACCTCCTCAGGTAGCAAAAGCTCCTCCTCTACCAACTGCTCCATGCTGATGAGGAGGGGATTGCCGGCAAAAACACCGGGGCTTTGATAGGGGGAATTGCCCCATCCCAGGGGATTTAAGGGCAGGATCTGCCAGACCTTCTGCCCTGCATCTGCCAGAAAATCAATGAACCGGTAAGCATTCTCCCCCAAGTCGCCGATACCCCAGGGGGAAGGAAGGGCCGTCACCGGCAACAGCACCCCCGCCGCCCGGGGCAGACGGTAGTCCTGGCTTCTACAGGCCTTCTTTTTCTTCAGATAAATCACCTTGGCCCCCAGGGGTGGAAGGGTTATTTCCTTTTGGGAAATAACATCACTGATTACCGCTCCTTCCAATAGCTCCAGGGCAAGCGGTATTTCCCCGCCTTCTCCCGGCGGTTCCGGGAAGGGAAGCACCACCTTTCGCGGCTGGGACCCATTTCTGTTCACCAGGACGATGATCTCTTCTTCCCAGCTTGTTCGCCTAAACCCGTAAACATCCTCCCCCTGGTAAAAAGACTGGAATGCTCCTTCGGTCAACACCTGGTATTCCCTTCTTAATTTCACCACTCTTTTATACCAATCCAACAGCTCCTGATCCTCCCGTCCCCAAGGGTAAGTACCCCGGTTGAAAGGATCAGAGTAGCCTTCCATTCCCGCTTCATCACCATAGTAAATACAAGGAACACCGGGAAAAGTCATCTGCATTAAAGAGAGCAGTTTGAGCCTGCTGACGGCTAATTCCCTTTTCTCCGGCGGCAGCCGGTATCTTTCCCGCTCTTCCTCAGCCATGGACTCCTCCGCCGGAGCTTCGCCCAGCAAAGTCAAAATCCGCATCCGGTCGTGGCTGCCGATTAAATTCATCGCACCGTAAAAATACTCCCGGGGATAATTTTCATAGAGGCTCATCACCCGCCGGTGGCAAAGGGACGCATCCTCCTGTCCCAGGAGGAAGTCCAGCCAAATGCGCCTTAGGGGATAATTCATGGTGGAATCCAGTTCTTCCCCATAGAGATACTCCCGCCTTTGGCCGTAGCTGATTTTATTGGAAGCATCCTCCCACACTTCCCCGATTAGGACTCCTTCCGGGTCCATGGCCAACACCGCTTGCCGGAGTTCCTTGATAAATTCATCGGGCAGCTCATCGGCTACATCTAAACGCCAGCCTTTTACCCCTTTCCTCATCCAGTGGCGAATGACGCTGTTTTCCCCTCCATAGATAAATTCCCGGTAGGAAGGCTCCATTTCATTGACATTGGGCAGCACATCAATTCCCCACCAGGATTCGTAATCATGGGGGTACTCCTTGAAAATATACCACCGGTAATAAGGGGAATCGGGAGACTGGTAAGCACCTGCACCGGGGTAGCTGCCGTATTTGTTAAAGTAAATGCTGTCGGCACCCGTATGGCTGAACACTCCGTCGAGGATGATCCTGATGCCTCTTTGGGCTGCTTCCCGGACCAGCTCCTCCAGGAGGCGCTCATTGCCATACAAGGGATCGATTGTTAAATAATCCCCCGTATCGTACTTGTGATTGCTGGCCGCTTCAAAAATGGGGTTCAGGTACAGGATCGTCACTCCCAGTTCCCGGAGATAATCCAGCTTTGCTTTAATCCCCGGCAGATTCCCCCCGAAAAAAGTCCACCGGGTAACCCGGCCGGCGGCATCCCTGATATAAAAGGGGGTGTCGTACCAATTGGGATGCCAAAGCCCTTTCTGCCGGGCGATCCTGTTCATGCCTTCCTCCAGGAAATATTGTTCCTCACGGTAAAAACGATCCACGAATATCTGGTACATCACCCCTTGCTTATACCAGCTGGGGACTTGGTTGGGAACATAGACGGTGATTTGGTAACTGGGAGGTTCATGATGGTACAACTCCCCTGGTCCTCCCAGCCCGGCCCGGTTGTTGCCGTAATAAAGCCAGGTGTCTCCGGTATTCAGCCGGAAATAGTACCACACCAGGCCAGGTTCCCGGGGCACCTGGTAATCCACCACAAACACCTGCCGGATGAGCTCTCCTGCCCTTCGCTCTTCCGCCGGTTCCATCGGGAGCAGCACCTCGCGGGCAGCCTTTTCCTCCCACAGGCGAAGCCGGCATTCTACCACAGGCTTTGGCGTTTCCACGGCTAACCGCAAGCGGATCACCATTTGACAAGGAACAGCCCCAAAAGGGCTGCGGTAATAAGAGCTGTGTGAATCATGGACGACCTTTAACCCGGACAAAATTCCACCACCCTTTGTTGATTACACCGCCTCTTGAATGAGCCGCTCATATAATTGAACATACTGATCCGCCGAGTGTTCCCAGCTAAAGTCCTGTTGGAAAGCCTGGGCCCTGAGCCTTTGCCAGGTATCCTTGTCCTCCCGATAGATCCTAATGGCCCGTTGGGCCGTAAACAGGAGTTCATGGGCGTTGTAGTTGGCAAAACTGAAACCGGTGCCTTCCCCGGTATACTGGTTGTAAGGGATCACAGTATCTTTAAGCCCCCCGGTTTCCCTGACAATAGGCACGGTACCGTAATTCATGGCGATCAACTGGGCCAAGCCACAGGGCTCAAACAAAGAAGGCATGAGCAGCATATCCGCCCCGGCATAAATCTGGTGAGCCAAAGCCTCATCAAACATGATTTTCACCCTGAGCCTGTCAGGATACTGCCTCTCAAACCAGCGAAACATCTCTTCATACCGGTACTCTCCGGTCCCCAGCACCACCATCTGGATATTCTCCTGCAGCAGTTCCTCCAAAATATGGGCAATTAAGTCCAGCCCTTTCTGGGGTACCAGCCGGGAAACAAAAGCCAATACCGGTGTTTCCTCATCCTCCGGCAGCCCCAGTTTCCTCTGCAGGGCCTTTTTATTGGCTGCTTTGCCGTCTAAATGGGTATAGTTGGCGAATAAATAAGGGTCAGTGGCCGGGTTATATATCTCTTCATCAATGCCATTTAAAATGCCCCATAACCGGGAACGCCTTTCCCGCAATATCCAGTCTAACCCTTCACCGTAAAAGGAATTTTGGATCTCTTCCGCATAGCTGGGACTGACGGTAGTAATCCCGTCAGCCTCCAGCAAGCCTCCTTTGAGAAAATTGATAGCCCCATGATGCTCCAGCTTCCCCGCTGCCAAAGACCCTTCTCCGATGCCCAGCAAATCCCCCAGGGCACTTTTGGGCAAAATCCCCTGATGCTTTAAGTTGTGGACGGTCAACAGGGTCTTCATCCCATAGTAGTAGGGGTTCCGGTGATAAAACTCTTTCAACATCACCGGCACTAAAGCAGTGTGCCAATCATGGCAGTGAATTAAATCCGGCCGGAAGCCCTCCAGGTAGACCAGGCTTTCCAGAGAAGCACGGCAGAAAAAAGCAAATCGTTCGGGGTCATCCTCGTAACCGTAGACCTGCTCGCGCTTAAAATAATACTCATTATCGATGAAATAGTAATGAATTCCCCGGTGCTGTAATGTCCACAACCCACCTGTCTGCCTTCGCCAGCTTAAGGCGACCGGGAAACTGGCTAAGTACTTCATTTCCTCCAGCAGCCCGGAAGGGATGGTGCCATAGAGAGGCATCATCACCCTGACTTCCCCATTGATTTTGTTTAATGCTTTCGGCAAGGAGCCCCCCACATCACCAAGGCCACCGGTCTTGGCAAAGGGCTCAGCTTCGCTAATGACAAACATCACTTTCATGATGGCACCCCTCCCGTTACCCCCAGGGAAGCTGCCTTGGCAATCACCAAGGGGCTATCCCCATCCCCCTTGAGCTGCTGGTATTCTTTAACCCGTACAAATTTATCCAGGATCACATTTTCCAGGGAAGCGTTTTTGCCGATCCAGCTTTTCTGCATCAAAATGGAGTTTTTGATTTGGGCCCCGGGACTTACATGAACATTCCGAAAAATAATGCTGTTTTCCACATGCCCTTCAATTTTACACCCGGAAGCTACCAGGGAGTTAATCACCACCGCCCGGGAACCGTAACGGGTAGGAGGGTTATCGGCTATTTTGGTATGGATCCTGTTGGTGCCCATGAACAACTCCTGCTGAATACCGGGCTTCAATAAATCCATACTGCACCGGAAATAGCTTTTCACCGAAAACACCCTGCCCGCATAGCCGGTAAATGGAAAACCATATACTTGAGCATCCTTCAGCCTATCCCTCACCAACACCATCAAATCCACATCCGGTGCCTGCTGAGCATCCCGCAGCAGTTCCAACAGGAATTCCTTTTTGATTACCATCATATCGAGGAATAATTTGTGCCCGTCATCTGGCCCGGCAGCAATGTCGATGATCCGGTTGTTTACATCTGTGTTCAGAAACAGTGCTTCTGCCCCGTCCGGTGCGGTATCCATATCAGCCTGGTAGATTAATGTTAAGTCGGCTTGAGTATCCAGGTGATATTTCATGGTTTCAGCGAAGTCTATATTGATCACCAAGTTGCTGCAGCTGATAATCACATGCTCCGCATGATCCTTATGGAAAAAATCATCATTGAGGGTTAAGTCCCTGGCCGAAAAACGAATGCCTTTCTCTTCCCGCCCGTAACCCGGTAAAATGAATAAGCCTCCCGTTTTCCGGTCGAGCAGCCACTCTTTCCCCGCCCGCAAATGATCCAACACCGAACGATAATGAAAGGGAGTAATAATCCCCACCGTCCTGACCCCTGAATTAACCATGTTGGACAAGGGAAAATCCAGCAGCCGGTATCTCCCCCCAAAAGGCAAGGCACCCACCGGCCGCTCGAGGGTCAATCCCATCATTTCGCCTACAGGACAATTGCTGGCAATCACCCCGATCACATTGCCCATCTACAGCCCTCCCGTCTGTTAATCCTAAGCCAATGCTTCCTGAAAAACTGTATTTGGCGAACTGAAGTTGTCATCGATCAATGTGATCTGCCCCGGAAATTCAGGTTTGATCAGACAACCTGGCCCTACTTGAATACCTTCCATGACGATGGCTCTTGACAAACAAGCACCTTCTTGGACAGCTGCCTTCGGCAAAACGATGGAATCATGAATCGCTGCCTTCTCCCCCACAAAAACTCCCGGCGCCAGGATGGAATTGACTACCTCTCCATGGACGATACACCCGTTGCTGATAAGGCTGTTGACTACTTTGGCATGAGGACCCAGGTAATGGGGGGCCAGTACATCCGAGTTGGAGAAAATCCGGGCGCCGCCGAAAATATCCAGCTCAGGCTGCTCATATAAAAGTTCCATATTGGCTTCATAGTAGCTTTCGATAGTGCCCACATCCTTCCAGTAGCCCTGAAAGCGATAAGCATACAACCTCTTGCCCTGGTTCAACAGCATGGGAATCACATTCTTGCCAAAATCGTGGTCGGAAGCAGGGTTTTGCTCATCTTCGATGAGGGCCTGATACAGTACCGGCCAACTGAAAATATAAATACCCATGGAAGCTAAATTGCTGTCCGGTTTAGGCGGTTTTTCACTGAACTTAATGATCCTGCCGTCAGCATCACAAGTCATAATGCCAAACCTGGGAGCTTCTTTCCAGGGAACCTCAATCACCGAAATAGTCAAGTCAGCGTTGCTCTTCTTATGAAAATCCAGCATCAAGCGATAATCCATCTGGTAAATGTGGTCCCCGGAAATAATCAGCACATAGTCGGGATCGTAATAGTTAATGAAATCGATATTCTGGTAAACTGCATTAGCCGTACCTTTATACCAGCTGCCCCCATCCTCTCCCATAAAAGGCGGCAAAATATGCACTCCACCAAAAGCATTGTCCAAATCCCAGGCGGTACCGATCCCAATGTAGGAATTCAACAGCAGTGGTTTGTACTGAGTGAGTACCCCTACCGTATCAATCTCGGAATTGACGCAGTTGCTTAAGCTAAAATCAATAATCCGGTATTTTCCACCAAAAGAAACGGCCGGTTTAGCAATCTTTTTGGTCAAGGCCCCTAACCGACTTCCCTGGCCTCCTGCCAGGAGCATGGCGACAATCTCCTTTTTGGGCATTTCTTTCCTCCTTCCTTTATTAATCTCTGGTGGTTTTACACCTCCCGGCCAATCCCGGAACACCCTGTCAGGTACGATAAGGCACCCGCCAAATTTCTTCCGCGTATTCCCTGATGGTGCGGTCGGCTGCAAAGATTCCTGCCTTGGCGATATTGACCAGGGAAGTTTTTTGCCAGGCTGTCTGGTTTCCGTAGAGATAGTTCAACCGCTGCCAGGCTTCCACATAAGGGCAAAAATCTTTCAAGACGAAGAATTCATCATTATCCCGCAACAGGGAATCATAAATTACCCTGAACTCCCCTTCCGCTTCACTGAAGAAACCGTTGATTAGCTGGTCAACTACCTTTTTCAAGCGAGGATAAGTGTGGTACTCTTCCCAGGAATTATAACCCCCTTTCTGGTAAAAATTCATAATTTGCTCCGCCTTTAAACCGAAGATAACGATATTTTCATCGCCGACTGCTTCCCTGATTTCCACATTGGCCCCGTCCAGAGTACCTAAAGTAACGGCACCGTTGAGCATAAATTTCATATTGCCCGTTCCGGAAGCTTCCCGGCTGGCCGTGGAAATTTGTTGGCTGATTTCTGCTGCCGGGTAAATTTTTTCGGCTAAAGAAACATTGAAATTTTCCAGGAAAACTACTTTGATCCTGTCTTCCATGTCCGGATCGGAATTGATTTTGTGGGCTAATGTATTGATCAGTTTAATGATGGTTTTGGCGTAGTAGTAGCCGGGAGCTGCTTTACCGCCGAAAATGAAGGTATGAGGATGAATCGGTAAATCAGGATTTTCCTTCAACCGGTTATATAAATCCATAATGCGAAACACATTCAACAGCTGCCTTTTATAGGCGTGAATCCTTTTGACCTGTATATCAAATACAGAGGCCGGATCCACCTGGATTCCCGTTTTGGAGTAAATAATTTGCGCCAACTGCTGTTTATTGTGGTATTTTACTTGAGCCAGGCGTTCCAGGAAGGCAGCGTCATCCTGATAGGCGAGGAGCTTTTCCAACTCCTCCGCTTTGGTAATCCAGCCGGGACCGATTGCTCCGGTAATCAACGACGCCAGCTCCGGATTAGCTTCCAAGAGAAAACGGCGATGGCTTACCCCGTTAGTTTTATTGTTGATCTTGTACGGGTAAATGGTATGGAAATCTTTCAGCAAATGCTGTTTAAGAATCTGGGTATGTAATTGGGAAACCCCGTTTACGGAATGGCTGCCGATCACTGCCAAATTGGCCATCCAAACTTGCCCATCCCGGATAATAGCTGTATGATTAACCATGTCCGGTGCCTCCGGATATTTTTCCTGCATTTCCAGCCGGTAGCGCCGGTCGATTTCTTCCACAATCATATAGATCCGGGGCAGCAGGTATTTAAAAATATCTACCGGCCATTTTTCCAAGGCCTCCGGCATAATGGTATGGTTGGTATAGGAAATGGTGTTGACAGTGATATTCCAGGCTTCTTCCCAACCCATCCCTTCCTCGTCGATCAAGATCCGCATGAGTTCCGGAATGCACAATGCCGGGTGAGTATCATTAATATGAACGGCCACTTTCCGGTGAAAATCTTTTAAAGAACCGTTCTTTTTCTTGTACCGCCGCACAATTGAGCCAAGGCCTGCTGCCACAAAGAAATACTCCTGTTTAAGCCTCAGCTCCCTTCCGGCCTGGCTGCTGTCATCCGGGTAGAGGATGTTGGAGATGGCTTCCACCTCAGACTTATAGCTAACCGCTTTGCTAAACTCCCCGCGATAAAAACTGGCCAGGTCAAATTCTTCCCCGATGGGTTCCGCACTCCATAAACGGAGAGTATTGATGTTGTTGTAGCTCTCATAACTGACGATGGGAATATCGTAGGGTACCGCTAACACCGGCTCATAATTTTCATGGCGAAAGGTAAGCCTCCCGTCAACGACGCTCACCTTCACATCTCCTTTGAACTTGACAACAACAGCCTTGTCCGGTTTTCTGATTTCCCAAGGATAGCCGTTATTCAACCAGTTATCCGGCACCTCAGCTTGAAAGCCGTTGACGATTTTCTGTTGAAACAGGCCGTACTTGTACCGGATCCCGTTGCCATGCCCGGGAATACCCAAAAAGGCCATGGCATCCAAAAAGCAAGCTGCTAACCTCCCCAGTCCCCCATTGCCCAAACCGGCATCCTTCTCCACTTCCACCAGATCGTCCAGGCAAATCCCTAAATCTTTCAGCCCCTCTTCAACGGTGTCTTTGATGCCGAGGTTGAGCAAATAATAGGACAGTAGTTTTCCGATCAAAAACTCCATGGAAAAGTAGTAAACTTGTTTGTCTTGATTGCGGGCATAGGCATTATTTGTCTCCACCCAGTTTTCCGCAAACCATTCCTTGACCAGGAGCACTAGTGTTTGGTAGCGCTCCCATGGTGTGCCTTCCTCAAAAGCTTTGCCCTGGGTTTCGGCAAATTTAGCCAGGTAAGCTTCTACAAAGCTTTCTTTACTGGCAAACATCCACAAACCTCCTCCTCATCCTTGCGACACACAAAATCAATTGTATGCCGGCTTCAATTTAAATAGAACTCCCGCTAATGGAGGCAGCTTAACCAAAATAGAGTACTCCTGCCCCTGCCAGGGTACCGGCTCCGCCTCCACCGGCTGTGGATTTAGCTGGCCTGAGCCTCCGAAAACAGGCTCATCGCTGTTCAACAGTTCATAATAGTTGCCCGCGGCCGGCACACCGAGCCGGTATTCCGGATAGAAATCCGGTTTAAAATTCAGGGCCACTAAAATAAATTCATTGTTCTTGGCTTTGCGTAAAAATACATAAACGCTTTGGGACGCATTATTGGGCTCCAGCCACTGGAACCCGGCCCAGCTATCATCCTGTTCCCACAAGCTCCTTTCTTTCAGGTAGAGTTGGTTAACCTGCCGGATGAATTCTTTAAATTTCCTGTGCATTGGGTAGTCAAGGAGAAACCATTCCAACCCTTCGTAATACCGCCACTCAATGAATTGGGCCAATTCCCCTCCCATGAACAGCAGTTTTTTACCCGGGTGGCACATTTGGTAGAGATACAAAACCCTCAACCCCGCGAACTTCTGCCAATAATCCCCGGGCATCTTGCCAATCAGGGATTTTTTGCCGTGCACTACCTCATCATGGGACAAGGGGAGGATAAAACGCTCGGCAAAAGCATACATCATGGAAAACGTCAGAAGATGATGGTTTTCCGTCCGCCGGGGAAAATCAATTCCTGCATATTCCAAGGTGTCATTCATCCAGCCCATATTCCATTTATGATGGAAACCCAGCCCTCCTTCCGCCGGAGGCTTAGTTACTTTTGGCCAATCAGTGGATTCTTCGGCAATCATTAACACATCGGGAAAGTAATGAGCTACCGTTTCATTTAGCTTTTGCAGGAAGGCAATCGCCTCCAGGTTTTCCCTGCCGCCGTAAATGTTTGGCTGCCAAGTCCCCGGCTCTTTGCCGTAATCCAACAAGAGCATGCTGGTGACCCCGTCTACCCTGAGCCCGTCAAAATGAAACTTGTCCAACCAAAAAATTGCGTTGCTAATCAGAAAACTCCAAATTTGCCGCCGCCGAAAATCGAATTTGTAGGTGCCCCATTCCCGGTGCTCCTCTGCCTCAAATAAGGGTGAACCGTCAAAGCGGCCCAGACCATGGGCATCTTTGCAAAAATGCCCCGGTACCCAGTCCAGGATCACTCCCAGTCCATGGCGATGGCATTCATCCACCAAATACATTAAATCATGGGGAGTGCCGTAGCGGCTGGTAGCTGCATAATACCCCGTCACCTGGTAGCCCCAGGAACCGTCAAAAGGGTGTTCCATTAATGGCATCAGTTCCAAATGGGTAAAACCCATCTCCTTGGCATAAGGGATCAATTCCTGGGCCAGCTCCCGGTAGCTGTAGAAACTGCCGCCCGGTTTACGCTTCCAGGAACCTAAATGGACTTCATAAATGTGGAGAGGTTTTGCTTTGTGAAAGAACCGCCGGCGTTTTTTCATCCACTTCTGATCCCTCCAGGGGTATCCTGACAAGGAATAAACCACCGATGCCGTTTTGGGCCTTTGTTCAGCATAGAAAGCATAGGGATCCGCTTTCAGATAAATTTCTCCTTCGGGAGTAATAATCTCGTATTTGTACAGTTCCCCTTCCTCCAAGCCGGGGATAAACAGGGTCCACACCCCTCCCTCCCGGGGAAGCATTTCATGGTGATGTCCTTGCCAGCGGTTAAAATCCCCCACTACCCTCACTTTAAAAGCATTCGGAGCCCATAAGGCAAAGTGCACTCCCGTGACACCGTTCAGCTTGACCTGATGAGCTCCGAACTTTAGATAGCTATGGTAAAAAGTCCCTTCATTAAACAGGAAGATTTCTTCCTGGGTCAAAAACGTAGTCAATTGCCATTACCACCTAAAATAATTTCCGTTTTTACCCTATTATACCACGACAAATCAAACTTGGAAAGAAAAAAAAATCATGCGTTTGTGTCAAGTACAAGTAGGCAATTTTTTTGTCTTTCCTGAATCCATCTTAATTCTCTTGGAAAGTTTCCGTTTTTTTAGACGCTCAGCCTGGTGTGGCTGCGCCCCAAAAAGGCTAACAGCTTGCCTTCTCCACGTCAAGGCCAAGCCCCATGGGGTGGCCTTACGGCCAGCCTTGACATGGAGCCTCGAGCAAGCCGTTTCGACTGGCCAGGGGCAGCCACCTACGGCTTCGCTTTGTCTGTTATTGTTCATAGGAATAGTGTTTTTGGGTACCGCTAAATAAGCCTACCTGCTATAACTCCTTTAACGGTAGGTTAATTCACCAAAATCCTGCATGTTAAATAGATTGAGAATAACTCGCCTCCCATTGGTCATCTTGTAATTGGAATAGGGGAGTTTCCCCCGATGTAAGGGATGTATGTTCTTTTTGATGGCTTTGTCTATGGTCTTTCTGGTGTTTGTTATGGTCTCTTCAAACCGCTCGGTTAATTGCTCTGATACTTGTCCTGAGATGAGACCGGCCAGCTTTTCCTTAAAGTTCTCTCCCATTTTAATGGCTATGATTTTTGCTAGGTTAGTGGCTCCTTCTTCGCTCCAGCTCTTGGCTCCTTTCATACGTTTGGCAAATAAATCCACGTTCTTTTCCATGGTGCCAAGGGTCCGGTATTCCAACCCTTCTGGAGGAGATGGTATTTCTATTCCTTTTCTGTCTTTGTAGCTGATTATGCCTTCTTCATTGTTTCTGATATAGGTCTCCAGGTCGTTAAGTTTTTCTATTTCGCTGGCAAGGCCGTCACATTGATATCTCAATTCTTCCAGTTTGGCATATACTTTGTCAAATTCACCGGCCTTAAGCCATCTGTGGATATGGTATCTTGCTTTCTTGTCTTTTACGTTTTTGATTATGCTTTTTGATAGGTGATAGGGATCCAGTTGAAAGAGGCCTGTTTTGGGCTCATGGTCGTATTTAATCCAGCTTGCTCCGTCGCCGTTTAGTATCCGGTACTTTATCTTATCCATGTTGTATTTGCCGGCTAGGATGGCTTCTCTTAGGTCTTGAAAGTACTGGGCTTGGTGATAACCGGCAAAGACTGTTTTACCTACTGTTCTGTATTCCTCGGAGGACGGATATCGGGGCTCCCAACCTTCATAAGCTATCCCTACTTTCATTTCTTTACGGCCATTGCCTCTTTTGGGCCTGCTTTTGCCTTGCATGGATAGCCAGATACCGTCTGCTTCTTCGAAAAGTACCGGAACTTCCCGGTCGCCACATAATTCATGATTTTGATTAGCTTCGATGAGTTCTTTTTCTGCTTCCCGTTGTCTTTGGCCTACGGTTTGAATGATATCCCATACTGCTTGGTGGCTTATGGTTTGGTTGGTTAGTTCGGTGATTGTTTCGGCTACTTGACGGTAGGCTTTATGGCAGCTGAGTTCTATGATCTTTTCTGCCAGGTTAGAGGATATGGTTCCGATTTTTTCGAAACCAAGGGCTTCGTCAAGTAAGTAAATGTGCTGAACCTGACCGTCATCGGTAACCTTTTTGTAGATGTTTCTACTGAATACCACTTCTCCCATAAGGGTCTTAATGGTGGTGGTTTTCTTGCCTTTATGTCTTAATTGGGCTTTGTTCCTGTTTCTAGCTAGGTCTTCGTCTGCTTGTTCCAGAAACTGCTGCATCATATTTCTGGCGATTTCACAGCCCAATTCGAAAAAATTTCGTTCTAGGTCCTTGAATGTTAAGTCTTTTATGGGTAAACTGATCATATCACGTCTCACCTCGTTTGTTGGTCTCGTCAACTACAAACTTACAGGAAAGACGTGAGTATGGGAAGAGTTTTTTACTCTTCCCATATTTTTTTGGGGAATTTGCCTACGATAATTTTACTCTAAGAAATCATGCTGCGAATTTCCCTTATGTCACGGCCTCAACTAAGGCCGGTCCTCTTCAGCAGCATGAAGATCCCTTACCGTTCGGAATAAGAAGGCTAATATTTCCTCCCTAGTGCCTTTCTTGTGGATCAACTTGTCATGATACATTCTTTCGTCAGCCTTGCGCACCACTTCTTTTAAGCAGGTACCATGATTAAAAGCCGTAGCCGCCCCAATGGAAACGCTGATGGGGAAAGCTCTAGGCTCCTCGTTTGCTTTCCGTATGTTGCTGCGAATTCGCTCGGCGATTTTTCCGGCAGTTTCTTCATCAGTTTCAGGAAGGATAGCCACAAACTCGTCGCCTCCCAAGCGAGCCAGAAAATCCGTGCTCCTAAGAGATTTGGAGATAATATCTGCCGCCAATTGAAGCAATTTATCACCTTGGTCATGGCCCAAAGTGTCATTGATTAATTTCAGGCAATCCACATCAAAAACAATAATGGAAATTGGATACTTTTTGCTTTTTTCAATCACTTTGATTTGGGTTTCAAAGAAATTCCGGTTGTATAAACCCGTTAACTGGTCGTGAAGGCTTAAATGCTTTAAGTGCTCCTCGTAAGCTTTCCTCTCCGATATATCTGTATAGACGGCAAATCCTCCCCTTAATTCACCGTCGATATAAACCGGGCCGCCTTTCACGGAAACAGGTATCGACTTGCCGGATTTACTGGGACGAACCGTTTCCAAATTAATCATTTCTCCTTGCAAAATCCGTTTCCACAAAGGCATTCCGGGACTTTCACCGGAAGGAAAGATCTTTTCCAGGGAAACTCCTTTCAACTCTTCCAACGTATATCCAAATAGCTCCGTAAACTGGGTATTGAGGTTAAAGATTTTTGTTTCCCGGTCAAAATAAATCATCGCGTCGGTGGTATTTAAAAACAGCGCTTCAAAATAAGCTCTTTCGATTCTGCTGTGGGTAATATCCCTGGCTGCCAAATAAAGCTGCTGCCCGTGGGATAAGCCGTGCCACTCCATGCAGCGGTATGTACCGTCATGACAGCGAAAACGGTGAACAAAACTAACGGGTTTCTCTTGCAGCTGCAACATTTGCAGTTGTTCCCGGGTATATCCTTGATCAGCAGCGTAGACAAAACTCAGAAAATCTTTTGCTACCGGTTCCCCGGCTTTCAGCCCAACGAACTGTTCAAAAGCTTTATTGACCCTGACTATTTTGCATCCTGCCCTAAAACACAAAGCAAATCCGGCGATACTTTAAACAAGGTATCCAGCTCCCGGATTTGCTGTATTTCATGGGAAATATCGTTTAGAAAGATGACGAAATGATATTTTTCCGGAGAATATGCTCGAAGCCGAAACCATTTTTTGTTTTGTGCCAGTAATGGGTAAATTCCCTGCTTCCTCCCTTCAGGGACAGTTCGCCAAAATAAGCAATCCAGTCAACTGTTCCTTTCCTTATGTCAGGCAGTATTTGGGTGACCCGACTGCCTACGACATCCTTGGCCTGAAAACCTATCATATTTTCAATAGCAGGATTCACATCGAGAATCTCGTAGTCATAAGGTTTTCCGCTTTCATCCATTATTGCTTTGTGATAGGCATAACCAATAGGGGAATTGTCCAAAATCGATTTATAAATCTCCTTATTCATATCATCACCCCTCTCGCCTAACCTTGGCCACCCTTTATTAATTGTATTTTACCATGAAAACTCAAACTTCATATAGGCATAAAATAAATTTGAGGGCTAACTATTTTCCCAAATAGTTAGCCCAATTTGTTCCCAAACTTAAAGTTTAATTACTTCTACTTTGCTGCTTAACTGGCCCGGCCCGGCTCCCACCGGATCGAAGATCGTTCCCCCGTGGAGAGCTTCATCATGGCGCAGGAGCAAATTAGCCGAAAACCCTGCATTACGCGGCCCGGCATAACCGCTGTTTGGCTTTTGTGCCCAGGGCACATGACCATAAACCGGATCGGTAGCCGTTATTTTGCCGTCGATCTTCACCGGCATGGCACCATAAGCAAAATGTCCATAATTATAGTTGCTTCCCACTACCCCCGGGCGGATCTTCTCGGTGACTTTAGCTGTGCCTTTGACCTGGGCATTAGCTGACTTGATAAGTACCTCATCACCGTCTTTAATTCCCCTGGCCTGGGCATCTCTGGGGTTAATCCACAGGAAATTCTCCCTTTCAATTTCCCTTAACCAGGCATTGCCGGTATTTCGATGAGTACCGATATAATGGGCTTTCCAGTTGATCATATACAACGGGAATGCATCATCCCGGACTTCCTCGCCGTTAAAGAAGCGCTGGGGTTCATAGCGCGGCAGCCCGTCGAAATATTCCCCTGTATAGGAATGGCGGTGCTGGGCTACCCGCTCTGAATAAAAGTCGGCCTGGTTACCATATTGATATTTAATATGCTCACCTACATACTCATTGCCGGGGGATTCAAAACGCCCTCCTCTATTTAAGACATAGACCACCTTGGCCCATTCCTGGGGCCGGACGGCTTTGCGCCATTTCTGTTCATCAAAGTAGGAGCCCAATGCTTTTTTCCTGGTGGTAATGAACAATTCCTGCTCCTCAGGGCCCGCATCCGGGACCGGCTCTCCATCGAAAGCAATGTTAGCCACCAGTTTTAAATAAAAGTCTTCCGCACAATGAAGGGCACTGCCGTCAGGGAATGCATTATCTCCTACCCCGGGCAAGTTAAGTCCTTTGCCGATTTCAATCAGCACATCTTCGAAAGCCCTGGGACCGTCAAAAACACGGGTCGTAGGCTGCTGGATGTGGCTGAGTTTTAATGGCTGGTTGGGATAAATTGTTTCAAAGCCCCATCTTTCCAGGTAGCTTAAATCAGGCAAAATGTAATCCGCCACAGATGCTGCTTCACTGACTACCAAGTCGGAAACTACCAGTAAAGGTACCTTCTCCGTATCTTTGAGGATTTCCAAGGCCCTATCCCCATCTCCTGCCGACAGGGTCGGGGCGATGCGGTGAATAAACAAAGCTTTAATGGGATACGGGTACCCTTCCCCAATACTGGGAATCACTTCAAAAAGGGCGTGGTTGCCAATGGGAAACCAGGGGCGCTTAGCCGGGTACCCATCCCTGGCAAACAGACTGCTTTTCTCGTAAGGCCCCCGGCGAAACATGGTGACACCCCAGGCGGTCCGTTCTCCCGGAACATTTAACAGGTCGTAAAGACCGTTTAAAGGGCTGTATTGGGCACCGCTGGAGATGGCTCCCCCTTTCCAGTCATAATTCCCCAGCAAATGATTGAGGCAAGCGATAGCTCTGATGGCATAAAAGCCGTTGGTGTGCATGGCCGGGCCCCGGTAAGAAGTAATGGAAGCCTTCTTGCCATAAGAAGTAAATTCCTCCGCCAAAGCGGCGATCTCCTGGGCGGGAATACCGCAAATCTCTGCGTATTCCTCTAAAGTCCTTTCGAAACATCTCTCTTTGAATAAAGTAAAAGCGGATTTCACTCTAATACCGTTGATGGTCGTATCTACTTCCAACGTACCCTCGGTGGCTTCGTCCGCCCGGACGGGCACCCCGTTTTGCATCACCACATACTGGTTTTCACCAATTCCCAGATCCGAAGCCTTTAATTTTGGCCTTTTCGGATCACTTAGGTTCACCAGGTGAGTAGCATCAGACCAGGTAGGTTCACCATCAGCCTGGGCCGCTTCTTTATTCGGATTTAATAAATAGCGCTCATCATAACGCTTATGTTCAATAATCCAGCGAGCCATTCCCAAGGCGAGGGCCGCGTCAGTCCCGGGGATAATGGGAATCCACTTGTGGGCTTTTTCCGCGGCGGTACTCATCCGGGGATCTACCACCACCAGCTTCATGCCCCGCTCCAGTGCATTGATTAATTTAGGAGCCAGCCAGCTGGGACCTTTGTTGGCCACAAAGGGATCGGTACCCCAGATAATCATGTACTCCGCATGATCAATGTCGCTGTACATCCGCTTCTTCTGGGGGCCGGTAAAGGACTGCACATTGCCCATCACCCCGGGCATACCGCAAATGCCCCCATGATGAATGGTATTAATGCTGCCTAGAGATTTAAACCAGTAGCGTTCCTGGATAAAATCCCGCCGGTCCCCCACCAGGCTGACAATTTGATTCACTTTGGGGCCTAAATCGGGATGCTTGGTATCAATCAATACGCCGGCATATTTCCTGTCAAACTCTTCCTGGGACATCTCTCCCGCTTTGACCAGATCCCAGTCAGCCATCACTTGACCCTGGGGCACAAATTTATTCGAATCTTTAATTCCCGGAGTACCTAAATCACTCCCCTCCAGTATTTCCCGGATAGCCTGCTCCCAGGAAATGCTTTGGAATTCACCGCTACCTCTTGGCCCTACTCTCTTTAGAGGCTGGGTTACCCGGAGTGCATCATAAGCCGTTTGAATCCCCGCCTGCCCCTTTAAGCAAGTCCGGCCGCCCCGGAAGGACCTACCCTCAAGAGCCAGATCCCCTTTTCCTTTGGCTGCCTCCACCGGAGAAGTCTCATAAGGAATTTGGCCAAAGGGCTGGGTATTCAAAGGACTATAAGGGTTTCCCGCAATCTTACGCACCACACTGGGGCCTGCTGCTACTCCTTCCTGCTCTTGAAACACCACTTTCATGGTACAGTGAGTATTGCACTGCTCACAAAGGCTGTAAATCACATTTGTAGCATCATAATCCTCAAAATCTTGCCCCACACCGTGGGGACTGTCATACCAAGGAGCTTGGCGATGATCTCCTCGTTCCTTAGCCATGACCGGTGTCAACGCCGCAGCACCACCTATAAGCAAACTTCCTTTGAGAAAATTGCGCCTATTCAACTGCCAACAGGTCTTTTTGGTCTTCATCATTGCCCTTCCTCCTTAAGACTCATCGATGGGTAACAAGCGAACTGCCAAGGTATAAAGGAACATTCCCAATGCCACTACTCCGCCGCAAACTACCCATTCCAGTAAAGCGGGATGATACTGGCCTTCCGGCAGTCCGGGAAGCACCGGAGGAATCAAAGCCGGCAATACGATATTAAAACGCACTCCCAGGATGCCGGTTACAATGGCTAATGCGGCCAAACACATGGCTCCCGGCGATTGCCGTGTAGATTTCATGCAGTACAGTATAATGGGCAGGATCATACCCACTCCCACCTGCACCAGCCAAAACACCCAGGCATTAGCTCCGGCCAGCATGAAATTCAAAGAATGAAGTGCCTCTTCCTGGAGGCCATAAAAACTGACTATTAGTTCAAAAAACTGCAGGCCGATATCGATCAGGAGAAATAACATCATGAGTCCTGTCAAAGAGCGCATTAAATCAAAATCAATTTGTCTGCCGGTGAGTTTGGTTTTAATGATGTAAATGGCGGTAACCAGTGCGGTACCGGAAACCAGCGCTGACACCACAAACACCACTGGAAAAATAGCCGTATTCCAGTAATAACGGGCCTTCACTACCGCAAACAACAAACCGGTACCGCCGTGAACACCGAAGATGGCAATGGGTATCCCAATGGCTCCTAAAATTTTGAGCCAGCGGCGATCCCTGTCCTTGGCTTTTTCAGAAGTATCCCGGCTTCCCAGCTTCAGCACCCGGGCAACCGCTGCTTTTGCCCCGGTATCTTGAGCTGCCACCACCAAATCATGGCGGATNNTGGTGTATAAGAGACAGGCCAACAGGAGTATATAAACCACATAAAACCGCACTTCATAAGCCAATACACTGGTGATATTGCCATAGACTAGAGCATGCCAAAAACGGTCCATCCTCCCGATATCTAACAAAACAAACACCAGCGCTACTATCATCGAAATCAATGCCACCAAAGTAGCGTCTCTTCCTACTTTTTCTAAGTGATGCATATTAAAGACATGAATCAAAGAAGAAAGGAGAAATGCACCTGCGCTTAATCCTACGAAGTAGATATAGAATGCTACCCATGCCCCCCACGGGACATCACTGGTTAAATGAGTCACTCCCAAGCCATGGACGGCCCTTATTACTATCGCCCCAAACCCAGCGGCGATTGCCACCAGCAAAACACCATACCATAAAGTAATGCCCCTTGCTTGCCGGAGTGCTGTCCTTTGGTTGGGCATTGCTTTGACCTGAGTTGCCATTTGAACCACCTCACTTTAGATAAATTACCCTGGGCAAAGTTCCCATGGATTCTTTTAAGTAAAAGGCCCTAGGGCTGGCCGCCAGTTTGGCAACTATACTGTCCGGTTCATTCAAGTCGCCAAAATAACGGGCATCGCCAAGACAGGTCTCCACGCAAGCCGGTTCTTCTCCCCGGGACAGCCGGTGGAAACAAAAAGTGCATTTCCTGACCGTGCCTTTGGGTGCTTTAAACCCTTTCCTGGCTCCCCGGTCCACGCCGTATTCTGCCGCTTGGACTGCTTCAAAGGAGAGCATCTCCTCTTCATAGCTGTCACCAAAGTCAAAATACCTGGCTCCGTATGGGCAAGCAGTAATACAGTAGCGACAACCAATGCAACGATCATAATCAACGGCCGTAATTCCATTTGCCATTTTATAGGTTGCTTTGACCGGGCAAACCTGGGCACAAGCCGGACGATCGCACTGCATACACGGCCTCGGTATGTGTTCCACCGTTACCTTGGGAAACCGGCCCCTTTCCTGAGTTAAAACAACGTTGTAGCTCACTCCCGGAGGAGTCCGGTTTTCGGCTTTACAGGTCACCGTACAGGTGGAACAGCCGATACATTTTGCCAAATCAATGACCATGGCCCACTTAGGCCCATCCCCGGCATTGATAGGCTCCGCCCTAGCCGGAGTGCCAAAGGGCAAGGTTATCTTGCTTGCTTCATTCATTTATTTTCTACCTCCCTGCGACCATAGTTTTGTGTCGCTGTTCTTGAAAAGCAAAGAGCGTGCCAAAATAAAAAAGGCCTTATGTACCCCTCGCAACGAGGGGAAACTCACGCCCTTTAGCGGCAGCCGGCCGCCCTCAGCGGCTAACCCTCGTTTGCTCCGAAAAAATTTAAGGCCCTGCATTAAACCCTGTTTTGACATTTTGGCAAAAATGGATTGACAAAATGACAAAAAAAGCAACCGGTGTTAAACGAAGAGTGAGTTGGGTAGGGAGCCCCACCGGCCCTTCGTTTAACACCGGTTGCCTTTTTATAGGCAATTTGGATCAACTTTTTGGGAAGTTTTTTCAAATCATGAAATCATTAATCCACAGGGTCAGTGCTTTTTTGTTTTGGTGAGCCATGTACCTTTTGGGCAATAGAATTGATTTGTTCCCGCCTGACGGTCATATTGCCCTGCAAGGCAGCACCCCTTTTAATGCTGATTAAATCGGCGGTAATATCACCTAGGATTACTGCTTCTGCTTCGATCTCCAAATCCTGCTCAATCATGACATGGCCTTTAACCTTGCCGGCAACTTTACCCCGGCCGGCGGTAATATTGCCTATAATTAGATTATCTTTGCCTATGTCTACAACTTCAGCAGCAGTAATATTACCTTCAATATGGGCATTATCGATTTCGGTGCTTGTACAATTGATATCACCGATAATTTTGCCGCCTACAACAGCAATATTTCTTCCTTCTACATTGCCTTCTATCTCCCCGGCAATTTTAAGATCTGAATCGGTTATAATGGTACTCTTAATCACCGTTGACCTGGTGATGTATGTAGTAGAGTTTTCATCATATTTCTTTGGTTTGGGAGCATTCTTATAGGAATAAGACTTGTCATCCTTGGGAGCAGCCGGCTCTTTCTCCTCATTGGCTTTCCCAGGGTCGTTGTTGGCTTCACTCCCGGAAGTATCACCGGAGGATTTGGTGAAAGAGAACACTTCTCTCCAGGCTTGTTTGAAATTGTCGTTCATTCTCTAAGAACCCTCCTAACTTGGGCTTTAGGGTGCAGTTTACCTGCCATAAACATTTCGCTATTTTATGAATATTGTCCTCTTTTATTTGCCAAATGATGTATCCATTTCTGCCGAGAAAATTCCAAGGCGCAGTTAATCCGGGTAAGCAAAGACCACAGGTTCTACTGTATTATCAATCTTATCAAAAACATACCCCTTTTCTTTGAGCAGCATAATTATTTCCGGCAATGCTTTGACAGTGCTTTTTTTGTCTTGGCTGTCATGGGCCAAAATGAATAAATGGTCTTTGCCATCCACGTTAGAAGCTACTTGCTGGACAATCCTATCCGGTTTAATATTGGGGACGGTATCCATGGTTGATACATTCCAATCATAATACAAAAAGCCCCGCCTCAGCATCTCCGAGATTAATTCCTGGTAGATACCCCGGTTATAAGAATTGATGCTGCCTCCGGGAAAACGAAAAATGCACGGTTTAACGGAGGTTGCCCGGTAGATGGTATCGTATGCTGCTTGAAAGTCAGCTAAATAGGCTTCTACTGAACGGTAGATTTCTTTATATTTGTGAGTGTGGGTATGGATGCCGATGGCATGGCCTTCCTCCACAATACGTTTTAAAATGCCGGGATCGCTGTTTTGGGTGATTACAAAAAAGGTTGCTTTAACTTCGTGTTCCTTGAGAATTTCCAATATTTCCAACGTTCTGGCCGATGGCCCGTCATCAAAAGTCAGGTAAGCAGTCTTGATAGTACCCCGGTTCAGGTTTTCTGCAGGCTGGGTATATAGCTCCGGATAAGCCAAGTGATAAGACATTTTAGCCGGGTGAACTGTAGGAACCATTTCTTCAGGTACATCTAAAGAAGGCAAGGTGTCCTCCTCAGCAGCTATGGCGACCCCTGCCGTTTTCAAAGTAAATTTATGCTGTAGCTCCTTGCCTACAGAATAGAACCCCAGTATTGCTCCTGAAAAAATAAGAGCCATCGTTAAATATATAAGGTGTTTATAAAACTTTACACTTCCTAAATACATAAGTGCCTCCTGAAAATATCGTAACAATAGGCAATAAGATTTAGGGTATATCTATCATTACATAACAGGATAGGTTGTTTAAGTCCTATTTTTTTCTAGGTCCAAGTCCCGGACCGGTACCGTTGGATTTTCGCTTTTTATAGGGCAAAACCGGTGCAAAAATATTTTATTTAAGGTATGATGTTGCTTGAGGCCATCCAAATTCCTCCTGGTTAGGAACCCAGAGGAAACAAAATAAAAGGGGGCAGGGAAAAATGGATATTTTACAATCAAACACAAAAAGAGTTTATTTCAACTTATCAGTGCCTCAACTAATTGAAATGGCAGTAGCCAGAAACGGGGGTCGGCTCTCTTCCACCGGGGCTTTAACGGTAGAAACGGGAAAATATACCGGCCGTTCTCCCAAAGACCGCTTTATCGTTGATGAGCCTTCTGTCCACGACAAAATCGACTGGGGCCCTATTAACCGCCCTTTTCCACCGGAGAAGTTCCACCGGCTACATACTGATGTTTTAGTTTATTTGAAAGAAAAAGAATTGTTTGTTTTCGACGGATTCGTCGGCGCCGACCAAACTTACCGGCTGCCTATCCGGGTGATTAATGAGTATGCTTGGCACAATTTGTTTGCCCATCAACTGTTCATTCGTCCAACCGCCGAAGAGTTGGAGCATCACTGCCCTGAATTTACCGTCATCAGTGCACCCGGTTTTGAAGCCAATCCTGCGGTACACGGGACCAATTCAGAGGCGTTCATCATGATCAGCTTTACCAAAAGACTTGTCTTGATTGGCGGCACAAAGTATGCAGGTGAAATTAAGAAATCCATCTTCAGTGTGATGAACTACCTCCTGCCTCAAAAGAATGTGCTGTCCATGCATTGTTCTGCCAATCAGGGTAAGGATGGGGATGTGGCCCTGTTTTTCGGCTTGTCCGGGACGGGTAAAACCACTTTGTCCGCCGATCCCAACCGTTTCCTCATCGGCGATGACGAGCACGGTTGGTCCGATACCGGTATCTTCAATTTCGAGGGAGGCTGCTATGCCAAGTGCATCAACCTTTCCGAGGAGAAGGAACCGGAGATTTTCCATGCCATAAAATATGGCTCCGTTTTGGAAAATGTAATCCTTAATGAAAAAACTCGCATCGCCGATTATGACGATGCCAGTTTAACAGAAAACACCCGTGCTGCCTACCCGATTCATTTTATCCCCAACGCTTTGATTCCGGGTATTGCAACACACCCTAAAGTAATTATCTTTTTGACAGCGGATGCTTTCGGCGTTTTGCCGCCCATTGCCAAACTATCCAAAGAGCAGGCTATGTATCACTTTTTATCCGGCTATACCAGCAAGCTGGCAGGCACGGAACGGGGCATCACAGAACCGGAAGCTACTTTCTCCGCTTGTTTCGGAGCACCCTTTCTGCCTTTAAACCCTTCTGTCTATGCGGAAATGTTGGGGCAAAAAATTGATGAGCACCAGGTAAAAGTTTATCTGGTGAACACCGGTTGGACAGGAGGCCCTTATGGAATCGGGCAACGGATGAACCTACCCTACACCAGGGCCATGATCACGGCGGCTTTAGAGGGGAAACTGGAAAAACAGGAGTTTAGCACCCATCCCGTGTTTGGCATTGCCGTACCTAAATCCTGCCCCGGCGTTCCCGCTGAAGTGTTGGATCCCCGGGAAACCTGGGAAGATAAAAAGGCTTATGACCTGCAAGCCAGGAAATTAGCCAAACTCTTTATGGAAAACTTCAGTAAATTCAGCCGGGTGGCGGATGCCATCAAAGCTGCCGCACCAAAAGTGAGCTAAGCCAAATCAGGCTTAGCTCACAGACTGTTAGCAAACTCATCTAAAATGGTCCGAACATTATTTTGATGGTTCATTACCATCCAAAAGCTTTTTCTTTTTTTCCCTCATTTTATAAATGAGCCTTTTGCAAAAACGCTAGTCCTTATAAATCAATGTACTGGATAACAAAGAAAAGGACTTCACCCCAAATTGGAGAATCTTTCAAGTAATGACACAAAAAAGAAACCCAAGGAGTGAAGTCACTTGTATATTCTCCAAGAAACCCTGTTTTCCCTTGAAGAACTGCAAAAAATTGAATTAAAAAATCGTTTGCCCATATTATTTAGTGGTTTGGATTTGGGTCCCTATGCCAGAGAGTTAGTATCTTCGTCACCCCAAGGAGCTATCCCCCATGATAGGGAAGCAATAATGCGAGCCTTATTGGCAGCACCACTTATGGGGATTTCTACCTTTACAGCTCTTCACCACCGGCTGGAAATGGATTTAAGGTTCCGCTACCAATGCGGATTTGATATTCGTCGTAAAGCACCGTCAATTGCAACTCTTAGTCGTGTCTTTAATGCCATTACTAAAAAGGGCTTAGCAGAAAAATTGTTTTACGAATTGGTTAAGCAGTGTTACGAAGAAGGTATCATTAGTGGAGAGAATATTGCCATTGACAGCACAGCTATTGAGGCCTATGAACAAAAGAAGCCTAAGTCCCAACAAGACGGCATTAACGCTACTTGGGGAGCCAAATTTGACAGTTTTAAAAACAAATTAACCTGGTTCGGCTACAAGATCCATTTAGCCGTTGATACCAAAAGTGAATTGCCTGTTGCCTTGGAAGTAACACCGGCCCATATTAATGACGGAGATATGGGGCCGCCGTTGGTAAACAGGCTCGCGTCTGAAGGTTTTAAGGATAAAATTAAATATATCATTGCAGACGCAGGCTATGACCAACTAAAAAACTATCAAATAGCTCAGCACTATGGTGCACAAGCCATTATCCCTTTAAACTTGAGAAATGAAAAAGAGCCGGCGGCAGGATTTTCATCCAATGGAACTCCCCGCTGTTCAATGGGTTATGACATGATCTACTGGGGAAGCGATGGAAAATACTTAAAGTTCCGTTGTCCTCATGCCCTTGGTAAAGTAAATTGCCCCTTTGGTATGATGTGGTGTTCTTCTTCCAATTATGGCCTGGTCGTTAAAGTCAATGCTAAAGAGGACTTAAGACGTTACTCCATACCCCATCGAAACAGCCGAAAATGGACAGAGCTTTATAACCAACGTGGAAGTGTAGAACGTTGTAACTCGCGTCTGAAGGAATACCTAACTGCTAATGATCTTCACGTTGGGGGCATTGAAAAAGTCAAAACCCATGTGTTTCTTAATGGCATAGTATTACTGGCTTCTGCCCTGGCTTTGAAGCAGCATAAGGATAAAAGTAAATCAATGATGCAAATTGCGTAGGCCTAAATATTTCGCCTTGTCCGATATAGTTTTCTGCCCGAAGAAAATTCTGGAGGTATACCCTTTTTTTAGGTTAAAATCGGTTGATACCGATATTACTGCTGCCCGCTAAAGTGTTTTTAGAAAATTGCGCTTTGCGGCAGTATGGCAACTTGTTTTCTTTTTCTACAAAGGGGCTATTTTGCAAAAGGCTC
>CZCB01007229.1_pt1 | contig 33819 bp, 43 predicted proteins | sample 591991 | NCBI WGS metagenome assembly CZCB01 (sample SAMEA3556809, study PRJEB10932) | anaerobic digester metagenome
AGGCAGCCTTTTATTGTTAAGCAGCTAGTTTTTAGTGGCTGGTGGCTAACATTACAACCTTCGCCGTTAGGCAAATTATAAATGTAAATCAGTGTTTATCCGTGTTCATCCGTGGTTAATAATAAAAATTTTAAAAATGCAGCAAATAAAAATGTCATACATTTGATGAATCTTGAAAAATTGACTTTCATCGGATGCTTCTTGGGGTATTACCCAAAAGAAGATGCCGACTCCAGATATTTAGCTGAAAGCCTAAATGCCGCCATACAGTATAACCTAAAAGAATAAAGGAGGGCTCAGCCCTCCTTTAGTTTATTCCCTACCGGGAAGATTACCGAATAAACCTAACATCCCGGCCATATTTTTCATTAATTCTTGCAGTTTTTCCGGATCTCCACCTGTACTTTCTATTTCGGCAATAATTTGCTGTAAAAATTCCCGGTTTTCCTCCGGTAACATCATTGCAAACTGTTCTAAAAATCCTTTAAGCTCCTCAAAAGAAAAGGGGGGTTGAAATTGACTCATAAGCTACCTCCTTTATTCTTCCGTTCCCTCTGTTCCCAAAGACCTGCTATAAAGGACCTGGTAAGGTTCTTCTTCCTTTTCTACCACACCTAAAGAACGGTTAAAAAGAACCTGATAAGGTTTTTCGGCTACTACCTGTTTTTCCGGCACTTCCTCTTCTTTACCCAAGGTTCTGGTGTAAAGCACATTATAAGTTTTTTCAGTTTTTTCTTCTCTATCCTCTTTCTCCTTACTGATTGAATTTACCCGACCAAATCCTTTTCGATCCTGACTTAATAAAATTAATAGAAGCACCAAACCTCCCACTGCCAGGATAAAACTTTCTTCCCTGCTTAGGTTTCCCAACACCGGTTTTTCCCTCCTTTTTCTTAAATTAAAATTTACTCCCAACCATGACAATTTAATATATGTTAACCTTTCGAATAAAGTGACACTTTTTTTGTTTACTCCTGCTGATTTAATTTGGGTAAAAAAAAGAAATTTATTTTGTAATAAGTAGCACATACTTTCTTTCCTTCATACTATGGTAGTGTATAGAAACTCTAAATAATAATTTAAAGGAGGGCTTTAAATGACTGATAAAGTTTCTGCCGGTCAATGGTTTGGTGGATTCTTTGGTAACTACTGGTTTGTAACTCTTTTACAGGTGATCATCATCCTCTTCTTACTCTGCTGGTTATTCGGAGGAACCGGCTGCGGAGCTTTCTAAAAATCAAAAATAACTGTTAAGGGTAAAGCTTTATTTGCTTTACCCTTAATCATGTTAATGAAATTTTTTTCAGTTTCAAAAGAAGGAGGGAAGTCTATGCCTGAGTACTCTTCGGAAAAAACCATGCAGCAAACCGACCCGATCCTAAAGGCAATAAGTAACATCAAAATCTTTACTGAAAATGTGCGGATATTCACCAATAGTCTGGAACAACTTTTAAACTCTATAGAAAAAATCGCCCCTACCTTAGAAAAAGTAGCCACAGGGTCTCCATCTCTCCCTAATCGGGAAAAACATCAACAAAATCAAAGCTTAACCAGAGCCGACGCTTTAGTATATACAGTTTCCAACCTGAAACAAGTTACTGAAAACATACGATTAATTGCCGATAGCTTCGATGAACTATTAAATTCAGTGGAGAATTTTGCTCCCGCTCTGGAGGTAATAGCCAAAGGGAGGAATTTTTTAGCCCATAAGATGAATCCTCCTGTTCTGGCCCCTGCTAGGGAAGAAAAAGTAAGAATAGAATAATTAAACCTTCACCATTGAATCCCACACTTCATAAGATAGTAGCGTCAGAAAAACAAATTTCATTAATAGGGAGGTTGTATATATGGTTGACGCAACAGATCGCAGAGGTTTTTTTGGTAACTACTGGTTTGAAACCCTGCTCCAAGTTATCATCATCCTTTTCTTATTATGCTGGTTATTTGGTGACTCTGCTTGTGGTGCTTTTTAACACACTTTAATCTCTATTTCCATAAAATATAATGTAACCAATTATATCCTAAAAAGGAGGTTTTTCAGATGGCTGACCAATTAGGCTGGGGCGGTACCTGGGGTAACCTTTGGCTAGTTTGGATCGCCTTTATTGCTCTACTTATCTTCTTATTCTTCCGCTGGGGATGGTAATAACCCTGGAAATAAATAGGTCCTAAAGAAAGGGGGTTTTAAGATGGCTGATAATCTTGGTCAATTAAATTGGGGTTGGGGTGCAGGCTCCTGGTGGATTTGGATCATTATTATCATTATTTTCTTCCTCTGCTTCTGTGGATGTGGTTTTGGAAGACCTTGCTAGACCTTTAGACCTTAAGGAAAGGAGGTCATACTATGGCTGATAATGTTGCAGGCGGCTGGGGCGGTGCCTGGGGTAACCAATGGTTGGTCTGGATCGCCTTTATTGCCTTGCTAATCTTCCTCTTCTGTGGTGGCTGCGGTCGCGTCTGGTAATCCTTGTAATAAGCGAAAAAAGGTAGAATTGTCTTTTGACAACTCTGCCTTTTTTCTTTTTTTCCTTCTTACATAATTTTACCTTAATTACAAATAATATGAGTCAGATTAAAATTAACCAAAAGGCCGAGGGTTTTTTGATGTTTAGTTTTTTAGCCAAAAAACTAAAATTTCTTCAGCTATTAAAAAAAAATCTAAGTCAGGATCAAGAGGAACAGAATAAATCACCTCAACTAACGGCAAACCTGAAAACTAATTTGCAAATGATTAAAAACATCCTGGGTAACAGTGATGATATTATCATTCGCCCTTTTGTTTTAGGGACAAAAGACCAGCAGGAAGCCGCCCTGATTATGATTGACGGTCTTATTGATAAGGCTTCCGTTCATGATTTCATTATTAAACCATTAATGCTGGAAAGTCGCTCCCTTAATGATAATGATTCTTTGGCTGACAGTATAGAAGAACTGACTGAAACCCTGGTATGTATTGCCGAAGTCAAAAAAGTAAAAACACTGGATGAATTAGTTAATGACTGCCTAAAAGGCGATACAGCCTTGCTGGTTAACGGCCATCCAGGTGCTTTAATTATTAATACCCGTGGATGGAAAAGCCGGGGTATTGAACAACCTCAAACAGAAGTGTCCGTAAGAGGACCTCGGGAAGGTTTCACCGAAACATTGCGGGTGAACACGGCTCTCATTCGCCGAAAAATAAGAGACCCGGACTTAACCTTTGAGACCATGACCATTGGTAAAAGAAGTAAAACCGATGTAACCATTGTTTATCTTAAAGGGGTGGTTCGTCCGGGACTGGTAGAAGAGATAAAAAAACGTTTAAAAAAAATCAATACGGACCTTATCCTGGAATCAGGTTATATTGAACAATTTATAGAAGATGCACCTTTTTCACCTTTTAGTACCATTGGTAATACAGAGAGGCCGGATACCGTTGCCGCTAAAATTATGGAAGGGAGAGCCGCCATTTTAGTGGACGGTACACCTATGGTCCTTACCGTTCCTTTACTCTTTATTGAGAGTTTCCAAACTATGGAAGATTATTATTCCCGACCTTATTATGCCAGCGTAGTTAGGTTATTAAGGATGCTCTCTTTTTTTATCAGTATCATGGCTCCTGCCACTTATGTGGCTTTAACCACCTTTCATCAGGAACTTCTCCCTACTCCTTTAGCTTTGAGCATGGCCTCCGCCCGGGAAGGTGTACCCTTTCCGGCTTTTTTGGAAGCCTTTTTACTGGGATTAGCCTTTGAAATCCTTCGGGAAGCAGGAATACGACTACCTCAAGCCGTGGGAACGGCCATCAGCATTGTCGGTGCATTGGTTATCGGGGAAGCAGCTGTTTCTGCAGGTTTAGTCAGTGCTCCCTTAATTATAGTCGTAGCCATTACTGCTATTTCTTCTTTCGCCGTAATTCCTCAATCAGACGCTAGCGCATTTATCCGCTTTATCCTTTTTCTTTTAGCCAGCACCCTAGGAATATTCGGCATAAGTGTAGGCCTGCTAGGTATTTTAATTCACCTGGCCACCCTGAAATCATTTGGCGTCCCTTATTTAGCACCTTTTGCACCCTTAAAACCTGCTGATTTAAAAGATACCCTAATCAGGTTCCCCCTCTGGTTAATGATAACCAGACCGAGCAGTATTACGAAAAAAGACCCGCAACGCGAAAAATGGGGACTTATGCCACGACCTCAGGATGATAATAATAAAGGGTAGAAGGCTTTCGGGTTAACTCTTAGGTCGGCATTACGGCTAACAGGTTATACTACATGTCAGCATTACGGCTTTGGGGTTTAGCTTTTAGGGTGGCATTACGTCTTACGGGTTAATATTTGGGTCAGCATCTTCTTTTTGGATATACTGCAAGCTGCATTTTAAAAAATTAATTATTAACCACTGATGAACACGGATAAGCACAGATAAACATTAATAATCGCCTGCGGCGAACGTTAAGGTTTAGGTTAAGCCCGAGTAAATTATTAGGTCTTAAATCTGGATTGCCTCACCTTCTTAACCTTAACCTCAACCTTAACCATACGACCAAAGGTCGTAATACAGCCACTAAAAACTAGCCACTACCCACTAAATTCAGAGGTGTAGCTATGCATAGAAAAAACAAATGGATCCTCTTAACAACATTCTTCCTCTTTTTCACGCTCCTTATTTGCGGCTGTTGGAGCAGAAAAGAATTGGAAACCCTGGCTTTTGTTACCACTATTGGTATTGATAAAGCTGAGGAGCCAGGCAAAGTTGAACTGACTTTACAAACGGTGGATACTACCAAGATAAGCCCTCCAGGAAGCGGAGGCGGTGGGGGAGATGATAAACCGGTTTTAAACCTAAAGAAAACCGGAAATACAGTTTTTGAAGCCATCAGGAAATTTAACTACGAATCCAGCCGCCGCCCCTTCTTTCCTCATAGCCAGGCGTTAATTTACGGAGAAGAGATAGCCCGGGAAGGAGTAGGAAAATATATTGACTTTTTTGAACGTGACCCGGAAATACGCCGTAATATTTATGTTTTAGTAGCCAAAGGCGAAGCCAGTAAAATTTTAGAAGGTCAACCTCCTCTTGAATATACTGTAGGTGTGAGCATTAACCGCGTTCTTGATAAATACAGCACTACCTCCCAGATAATTCCCATAACCTTACATGACTTTTTAGGACGATTATTATCAAAAACAACGGCACCCGTTGCCCCTATTGTCCTGGTGAACAAGGAAAAAAACATTACTCTGGCCGGAACCGCTGTCTTTAAAGAAGATAAAATGATAGGTGAATTAACTCCCCGGGAGACCAGGGGGTTACTGTGGGTATTAAATAAAGCCAAGGGAGGAATCATTACCCTGGAACTACCCAATCCTAATGAAAAAATCAGTATTGAGGTAATTAACAGTCAATGTAAAATCATTCCGGAAATTAAAGATAATAAATTAAAGATAACAGTGGAAATTCGGGAAGAAGGAAACTTAGGTGAACAAAACACTCCCGAGGACTTTTCCAACGAAAAGAGTTGGGATAGCTTAAATAAACTTACCGCAGGAGTTATCCGCAGTGAAGTTTTAGCCGCTTTTAAAAAAGCTCAGGAGTTTAATGCAGACATCTTCGGCTTTGGTGAGGCTTTTCACCGAAAGTACCCAGCTGTCTGGCGGGAAATAGAAGATGACTGGGATAATTACTTCCCTTTTTTAGAATTAACCGTAAAAGTAGAATCTACTATCCGGGAAAGCGGTCTTGCCATTAAGTCCGCTATGCCCAAATGATTACAATAATCACCAAAACAATAAAAATAAAGGAGCAATAATTTATGAAATTAGAGGGAGGCCAAATCTCCACTTCTGGGTTATCATTTTTATTAATTTGTTATATTTTTGGTTCCACTATAATAATTATTCCCGGCAGGGAAGCAGAACATAATATCTGGCTGGCCTATATAGCCGGTATGACTGAAGGTTTAATTTTTGCCTTCATTTATACTACACTTGCCCAGCGGTTTCCTCAAAAAACCCTGATTGAGATTAATGATCTTATTTACGGTCCAATTTTAGGGAAACTGATTTCGCTAAGTTATATCTTGTATTTTCTCCAGCTGACGGCTCTTATTTTAAGAGATTTTGGGGACTTTTTTCGGGGAGTGTTAATGCCGGAGACCCCCCTGGTTGTTTTTATCCTGTTCTCTGCCTTACTAGGTGCTTCCGCTGTTCGTAATGGAATAGAAGTAATTGCACGTTGTAGTATTATTATTGGACCCCTGGCTATCGTAACCTCTATATTAGTAACTTTAATGCTTTTACCGCAAATGAAAATTACTAACATACTACCCATTGGGGACATACCCCTTAAAGACTTTATTAAAGCAAGTCATACAGTTGCTTCCGTACCTTTTGGAGAAACAATAGCCTTTTTAATGGTCTTCGCCTTTATGGAAAAGGAAAAAGTAAAAAACATCCGTAAATTAACTTTATTGACAATTATCTTGGGCAGTATATTTTTGTTGATAAATATATTCCAGACAGCCTGTACTTTGGGGAAAACTGCCCAGATAACCCTTTACCCAACTTTCACCGCCATTCGCCTCATTAATATAGGTGATGTATTTACCAGATTAGAAGCCCTCGTTATTTTTGCTTTTTTAGGTTTAGGTTTTTTGAAACTGACTGTATCATATTATGGGGCAACTCTGGGAATGGCCCAAATCTTAAAGCTACGTTCCTATTTACCGCTGGTACTGCCGCTAGGTGTAATTATAGTAGTAACAAGTATCTTACATTTTGAAAACACCATTGAAAACATAGTTTGGACCAGTGACATTTATCCTTATTATAGTATACCTTTTCAAATTGGGATTCCTTTACTCTCCTTACTTATTGCTATGGTCCGAAAATTACCCAAACAGAAAACAGGAAGTAAACAGCAACAAAAATAATCTCCAGCTGTCAGTTACCCAACTTTCAACTATCCACTTTCCACTAATTTAGGAGGCGATGTTATGTATATTATTTTGCTTTTTCTTGGCTTTGGGGGCATAGTATTATTTGAAGCACCCGGATTAATCTATCAAAAATACTGGCGGGAACTGATATTTTTCTTCTTATTTTTAGGCCTGGCTTTTACCTTGAGCTTACTGGCGGTTATCGGGATTAAGCTTCCCAGTCCGGCGGAAATTACCGAAAAAATAGTGAATTTTTTCTTAAAACCTTTATCCAAACTTTTCTAGTATAGTTACTTTTCATCAAAATTTGAGCCTTAACCTTTTATTAATTTAACAGCCTCTTTTATCAGCTCATTTAAAGGTCTTGGTTCAAGCCCCACCAATTCCACATGAGGTTGGTTTACCGGCAGTAAAATTTTGCGGCAATTTAGAGAAGCAATAATTTCCGCAATATAAGGGGTAATCTCACCCATCATGGCATTAGGCACAATTATCCCTAAAGGCCCCATAATAACATCCACATCCTGGGTGCTGACCCTGATCGCGTTTTCTCCGGTAGCCCCTCGCTGGGCACCTGCTTTAACCATTGCCGCAGTAGCTATGGCATTGGTACCCAAAGCGATTATTTCCGCATCCGCCATTTCCTTAACAAGACCGTTAACTATTTGAGCGCCCATGCCGCCTCCCATACCGTCGATTACCGCAATTTTCATTTAACCACACCTTTCGATACATGACTTTTTTTAAAATTATTTTATCCACCCAATTTCCTTACGTCAATCTTCTGACCAACTACTAAACCCCCAAGACAGCTCTGACCAAAATATGGGCCCTGAAGATAATTCTAACCTAAAATTCAACCCTAAAGGTAGTCATTTCTTTTTTGTCCCTGCAAATTCTGCTGTTAATTCTTCCTGGGTCATTTCCATTTCCGTCTCTTTTTCTCCCTCTTTCTGCTTCTCATCTTTCCTTTTTTTCGGTTTAAGAGCCGGTTTCAAGATTAATCGGCCTAAAGAATTACGCAAAGTAATCGTTTCATAGATTATTTTCCTCCAAGTTTGCCTGCTACCTTGTTTTTGTGCTGAAACTTCACCTTTTGCTTGAGCTAATTTGGGGTTAACAAATAAAAAAACTATCCCTGCTGAAAAAAAGGCCAGTCCACCGGCTGTGCCAAAAGTGGCTAAATTGCTAATTTCCATTAATAATCCAAAAACCGGAGGCCCAATAGCCACACCAAAAAACCTTACCGCTCCATAAAGAGAGGTAATCATTCCTCTTTCTTCCATAACTACTGAGCTGGTAATTATTGTGTTCAAACAGGTTAAAACAAGCCCTCCTCCTATCCCACCAATGACTAAAGCAGTGATAAATATATAGATATTCTCAATAAAAAAAGGAATTAATAGGTTGGAAATTCCTAAGAGAATTAAGCCACCCATCACAAAGTATTTATAGTTATGAGTCTTCCTTTGGGTGACAATCCCTGTAGTTACCGAAGTAATGGAAATCGCCAGAACAGGTATGGCCAATACAAAACCTTTCATAACTCCTTCCATTCCATATTTCTTTTCCAGGTAATCAGATAAATAGAACAAAGTCCCAAAAAGGATAAACAAAGCTACAGATCCGCCCAATAAGGAGCTTAATAAATGAATTCCTTTACCCTTAAAAATTTTTTTTAAATCCTGTAGGTACTTGGTCACAGACTCTCCCTGTTTATTCGTAGTAGGGTCTTTCACAAAAAACCACACCGCTAAAGCTATGGGAATACATAATACAGGAAAAACAAAAAAAGTTGTATACCAGGCAATTAAACCTATTAGGGAACCTAAAATAGGGCTCACTACCTTCCCCAGAGCATTAGAAGCCTCTAAAAGACCTAAAGCTTTGCTCCTCTCGCTACCGGTAAAAATATCACTGGCCAAAGCCATGGCAATGGGAGCCGTGCCTGCAGCGCCTATTCCCTGTAGTATTCGTCCGGCCATTATCACCAAATAAGAATTATTAAATAAAAAAACGCCTAAAAGAGCTACCACTCCGCCTAGTCCATAAAGAATTAATGCAGGTACAATTATTTTTTTCCTACTTATTCTATCTGACAGAAATCCGGCAATAGGTATAACTAATCCGGCCGGAACAGAAAATAAAGTTATTACTAAACTTACCTGAAACTGAGAAATATCTAAAGCCGATTTCATTTTCGGTAGAACCGGGATTAACATGGAATTCCCTAACACCATAATTAAAGGAACCCCGGCTAAAGAAGCTAAAGTAATTATGTTTTTAGCCTTCATTTTTTTTCACTCCTTACCAATGAACAATCTATATTTTGCCCTAAAAACAAAAAAAAATTAGCTTCAAAAGCTAATCACTTTACTGAAACATTTCGATGATTTTAATAAATATAGCAGCTAAACCGGCAGCCATTAAAGGACCTACGGGAATACCTTTGAAAAATACTATACCTATAATAGATCCTACTACTAGACCGGTCAAAAGCTCCGGTTGGATTCGAAGCATATTTAAACCGGCTCCATTCATATAAGTTGCAAGAGCTCCTCCTAAAGCACAGGCTAAACCACGCCAACTTAAAAGACTTTTTAAAATATCTTTAAGACTAATATTATCATTAGCAAAGGGAACTAAAACTGAAAGCATTAAAAAAAGGAGGCCAATTTCCAAACCCCGCCTTTCTATTAAAGGAAAATAGTGCTGTAACCTGGTTAATTTTAAAACTAAAAGTACGCAAGCAGACGTGGCAAGGACATTGGAATGCCCGAGTATGCCGACTAATATTAGAAACAGTAAAAGCCCTTCACCCCACATAATGTACCTCCAAAATAGTGACTAGTGACTTGTGACTAGAATTTAAGTGGCTAGTTTTTTGTGGCTGGTGGCTAGTATTTTTAAACACGTATAAACACCAATAATTCGCCTGACGGCGAAGGTTTAGGTTAAGGTTAATTCTGGGTTAATTATTATTGGGTTTTAAATCTGAATTGTTTCATCTTCTTAACCTCTACCTCAACCTTACGACTGAAAGGAATATACAACTCGCCCTCTCGCTCACTAGTAGACTCGCTCACTGACATTCAGATTATCCCTATAGCATAATGCCGTAATGCTACTGCTACTAAAACTTATGCCTTTTTGTTTCATAGTATGTCAAAAAAATTCCCTGTTTTGCCGGAGCCTAGATAAACCTGATTTTATTACTAAAAATACTTGATTAAGCATAAATATAGGTAGAGACCTTTCCCGGGAATGGAGAGAAAATATGAAGTTAAGTATCGTTTTGGGCATGGGCCTATTACGCATAATCTCCGGTCTAATTGAGCTTTCTGCGGCTTTTTTAATGCTATATTTTAATCGTGTGGAAACAGCTTTTAAAATCAATGCCTGTTTAGCTTTAATCGGTCCCCTTATCCTAATTTCAGTAACCTCCCTAGGTTTAATCGGACTGGCAGACAAAGTATCTTTAAGACAAATAATTGTCATTCTCTGCGGCGTAGCCTTGATTTTTATTGGGTTAAATAAAATTTAAAATTACAAAAAATTGCTAATCATAAAAATCCTCCTAAGGTACAAAATAAACATGTACCAAAAAAAATAAAAAAAAGGAGGAAAACTTCTATGACTGTTGGTACAAAGATGCACCAAACTTTAGTCGGTTTAGAAGGAGCTATGGCTAATTTAAAATCCTTTGCTTTGGAAACTGAAGACAAAACAGCCAAGCAAATGTTTGCCCAATACTCTAATCAACTGGAAAGTATTTGTCAGGGGTTAAAACAAAGAATCAATTATATTGAACAACAAGAACCTCAGTATAAAGTTTTTCAAAATATGACTCAACCTCAACAACAGCTGCAACAACAAACAACACAACAACAAACAACCCAACAACAGTTACAACAAAGCAAAAACAAAACTAAATAACTAATAATAACTAATAAAAAGGGGACAATTATGTCCCCCTATTTCTAATCAGCATCAAGGAGATCCTGCCAACTGGCTGCCAAGGATTTTTTAGGGGTCATGTTCAAAAAAATTCCTGTAAGGCCAAAAACAAAGAGTATTAATGCACAAAGCCAATAGAGATGTTGAAAATCACCCTCAAAAAAACCTATAAATAAAAGAAAAATACCATAAACAAGGTAACCCGTTATTCGTGGTTTGGCAAAAATTTTTTTAGAATTCTTATGCCAAACCCTTTCTTTATGTTCTAATTTTTTTAGAATTAAATTGCGAATTTCTGCTTCATTGGGAAATTTCCCGGCATCCTTAGCCATCTGAATAAACTCTTCTTGACCTAATAGGCTAATCTGTCTCTTTTCTCTAATTAAATCACAAAAAAGTTTCGTATCTTCGCGAAAATCAGTTGTAGAAATGATTATAGCTTTCTTATATCCTCTTTTACTCATAGCTCGTGATAATTGGCGTGCTCTTCTTGCTTCCACCATATTTTCACCATCTAATAAATGACCTTGAATAGCTGTTAATTCACCTCTGTACTGACACAATAGATTTATTCCTTCGTCTTCCAAATACTCTGTTACCTGAATGTCAGCAAAACCGGGCAACTCTTCTAAAATTTCTTTAATAAAATTGANNTCCCGGCCAATCTTCTCATTAACTTTGTAAATAACTTGGTTCAATTTAATTTCTTCCAGGTATTTCATTATAAAATGATAAATTAAAAGAACGGAAAAAGCGGCGGCAAAACTGGCATAAAAACGTTCTCCTTCAGTAAAAAGGATAAATAGTAAAAAAGAAATAATAAATACTAGCATTCGATTTAAAAAAAAGTTAAATATTCTGGTGGGTAAAGTTTGCCCGTTATATAGACAATTTAAATAAAAAGAATTAATTTTGTTTTTTTGCAACTGTTTGGCGATAGAAAATAAAGATTTTTTCACCTTTTCACCTTCCCAATGATTTTTATTTAATAATATAGCCAAAAAAATACAAAACTATTCGAAAACTCTTGACATTCGCCAACCTTGCAATTATAATAAAGTTGTCGGTAAAATAAGGGAGGTGTTGTTTATGTTAAAAATTGGCGTAAGTGGCTTAGGACGTACCGGTTTGGAAATTGCACGTTTTCTATTAAACCAACCTGATATTAAACTAGTCTGTGGTTTCTGTAGTCCTAACAGCAGCAAAAGAGGTAGAGATTTGGGAGAACTGCTGGGCTTAAGCCAGCTAAACATTCCTATTATTCATCCCCAAGAAATTGAGCTTTTGGAAGAAAAACCACAGGTAGTTATTGATTTTTCGCCCCATGAAGCTGCTTTGGAAAATGCCCCTCTCTTTTATGAACATAAAATAAATTTAGTTATGGCCAGTACCGGCTTTCATGATTTGGAGTTAAAGAAATTAAAAAACATTACTCTTAAATATAACCGTGGTATTGTAATTGCACCTAATATAACCAAAGGTGTTAATGTGCTTATGCTCCTTTCGCAAATTGCTGCCGATATACTCAACTCCTATGATATAGAAATAATTGAACAACATCATAATAAAAAAGTAGATATTCCTTCAGGTACAGCGATTAAATTAGCCAATTCCCTCCCCCGCGAAGCACAAGTCCATGCCGTTAGAGCCGGTGGCATTATTGGAGTTCATAAAACAATGTTGGTCGGCCAGTATGATAAAATTGAAATTTCCCATGAATCTTTTTCCCGTACCGCTTTTGCGGAAGGTGCCTTAACTGCAGCTAAGTTCATCCATAATAAATCAGGTATTTTTGAAATGAACCATGTTTTAGACTTAAATAATATTTTAAGTAAATACTTAATAGAAGTTTCCGATAGTACTGCCGTCTAGTTAGAACACTTTGACACCTGTTAGTAAGCAGGTGTTTTTTATTTTATGTATATCTTTTATTTTAAAAGCACAAAATAATGACACTTGTAATAAACCAGGAGGTGGTATGAATTATATGAATAACAGGATCAAATGTCAGGTAGAAGAATGTATCTATAACGGTGATGGATTATGTGGAGCAGAATCTATTGAAGTTAAATCTTCCGGAAAAAGTATGCGGGTAGGTACTTCTGAGGGAACCCGTTGTTCAACTTTTAAATACAAGAACATTAAATAAAAAAACTGAGCTTAGCTCAGTTTTTTTATTCCGGTTTTACCCCTATGTGTACAGTAGCTACACCACCGCCCAAACCGAAATAGGCAACATCTTTTAAACCTGCCCTTTCAAAGATAGCCTTCAATTCTTGTTGATCCGGAAATGTTTTTAAGGATTCCGGCAGCCAGGTATAAGCCGGGTATTTGTCATCAATAGCCTTGCCCCTGTCAACTATTCTGCCTAAAAGAGGAACTAACTTAAAAAAATAGATGTTAAAACCTAGACGAAAAATCATATTCTTAGGTCGGGAAACTTCTAAACAAACTACCCTGCCTCCCGGTTTCACTACCCGGGCCATTTCGCTAATTACTTTAGGGATATCGGTAACATTACGTAGAGCAAAACCGTTAGTAACAGCAGCAAAGGTGTTATCTTTAAAAGGTAGTGCCAATGCATCCCCCTGGATAAACTGGATATTCTCCTGCCCCTGTTTTCTTACCTTTTCCCGGGCAATTTTTAGCATATTTTCTGAAAAGTCTAAGCCCCATACTTTTCCTTCCGGTCCAACCAATTTACTCATCTTTATGGCTAGCTCCCCTGTGCCGCAGCACACGTCTAAACACATATCACCTGATTTTACCCCTGTTTTTTGCAGCATAAACTTTTGCCAGCCGGGAAGCATTCCCCAGGTCATTAGGAGATTCATCAAGTCATATTTGGGGGCAATAGTATTAAAAACATTGCGTACATATTTATCTTTTCCTTCTATCTGGGTCAAATCAGTTCTCCCTTTCTCTAAATCTTTATCCAGTCATTCTATTCCATTTCCTTAGGAAAGATAACCTGGAATTTCGTTCCCACGTTTTCTTTACTGGTTACCTTAATTTCTGCTTTATGGTTCCTAGCTATATGATAACAAACTGTGAGGCCCAAACCTGTACCATTTTCTTTGGTAGTAAGAAAAGGTGTCCCGATTTTTTCTAAGACTTCTTTGGGCATCCCTATACCTGTATCTTCTACTTCCAGGAGAATAGAGTCAATACCGTCTTTCACCCGAATGGTTAAAAGACCATCTTCAGGCATGGCTTCGATAGCATTCCGGGTCAAATTTAAGAGAAGCTGTTTTATTTCTCCTACATTTAAGTATAAATCTTGAACCTCCTCAATTTCGGTTTCTACTCTAATTCCATTAAAAACGGCATCCCTTTCAATTAATGGTAAATAATTTTTCAAAATATCAGCCAAATTGACTTTTCTTTTTTCTTTTTTATTTTTTCTGGCTAAAGACAAAAAATCCGTAACTATAGTATTACACCTGTTTACCTCGGATAGTAAAAGTTTTAAGTTCTCCTTATCCAGATAATCAATTGATGTGAGACCTAATTCCAAAAAACCTTTAATGGTTGTTAAAGGATTCTTAATTTCATGAGCAATAGAGGCAGCCATCTGCCCCACTGAATTTAGTCTTTCCAAATGGGTGATTCTCTGATTTATTCGTTCCTGTTCAGTCACATCTTCAAAAATGGCCAAAGCATGGGTAATCTGCCCCCGGTCATCAAAAATAGGCTGTGATGTTATTTCAATTAGTTTATTGTTGATTACCCTCTTAGTTTTAAATGTACTTTTGCCTTCCTCCAGGGCTTGAATAAGATAGCAGTCCGGCAGGAAAGAAAATTCACAAAAATTACTGCAAAAAGCTGAATAAGGTTGACCTATAAAATCACCCGGTTTTTTTTGTGGATCTTGAATAAAATCCAGGAAAGGCTGGTTGATTAGAGAAATATTTCTTTTTTGATCAATAGCCAGTAAAGAAAAAGGCATTTCATTAACTATCTTTCCTATAAAAATTTCCTGCCTCAGTAACTTTTCATATAATTTATATAATCTGTCTCTTACTTTTTTTTCTACCTGAACAATACTGCCCACCAACCAACCAAAGATAATTAAAATTGCCCCCAGGACTAAATCAGTTTCTATACTATAATTCAAAAAAAAATGTTGCACGGTAAAGTAATCAAAAACAATATTATATAAACTAATAGCTGAAGCAAATAAAAAGTTTAACATAAAGTTGTATTTTATGGAAACAATTAAGACAGGAATTGAATATAAAAACCTGGCTTCATAGAGATTGGTCTTAACCACGATAATATTTATTAAAATAATATCTAAAACTATTAATAAAAAATCCAACCATACCTTTTCTTTTCCCCTAAAAAAAACATAGGCAATAGTAACTATTAAGCAGAGAAATAAAAAGACAAAATTTAAGGATTGAAATAATAAAAAGTTGCTGTACGCATACTGATAAGATTTAAAAATAATTAATAAAATCAACAAATTAAATAAGACCTGGGTCATCAGTATGTAGTTATCAATTTTTTCTTTTCTGTTATTGGGATCCATTGAAAATCTCCTTAAAAATCATAAAGTGTTAAATATAATCTGACTTTCCATATTATTTATTTTTCGACATTTATATACAATCTCCTTTTTTTCGGTAAAAATTAAAGGTTAGGCCAAAGCCTAACCCAGTCTTTATCTAATCTCAATTTTATTCTTAGGGTTATATGGTTGAAACAGTGCTTTTTCTACCTGGTAACTGGAATTATCCAAAATAACCGTAGCTTGATGCAAAAATCCGTTGCGCACATAGTAACGCAAATCAGTAAAACGGCCGATTATTTTATTGCCTTCTATTCTGTAATCAATATGCAAAAGAGGAGTAAACTCTTTAAAGAATTTGCCAATCTTTGTTTTTTCTAGAATTTCTTTCAGGGCTTCTTTTCTAAGCTTCAGTCTTTTATGAATTTTAATTTTCCCGGTAATTATATTAATTTGTCCGACAATATTCTTATTATTAACCCTGACAATAAAATCCCAGTTAATCAGACTGGAAAAGGCAGGCATTACTACCAGTTTTTCTATGGATGCCCCATAATATCCGTTAATTAATCTTTCCGCTTTTCTCCTCATGGCCAGTCGAAGAATTAAATAACCTATTATTATTAAAAATAAGGGAAAAACTAAGATGGATTTACGCCAACCGGCATAAATAAGGGCCAAGGAAAAACCGATTAAAACCGGATCAGTAATCATTAATAAATTTAAAGTATATTTTTTGCGACTGAAGGGATAAAAAATCATCACTCCGTAGGAATTTAACAGGTCTAAAAAGGTATGGCTTAATCCTCCTAAAAATGCCCATAGGAAAAGCATGAAAAAAGAAGTCCCAGGAAAAACCATACTTAATAAACCACTGATTAATGAAGCAAAGGCCAATAAACCCGGTAGAGAATGAGAAATCCCCCGATGATGTTTTAAATAAGCATAATGCCCCCAATACTGATAGATTATATCCATATCTGGTGCAACCGCTCCTAGCGTCGTTACCATTAAAACTGGACTGGTCAGTGAAACCTCTGCACCTCCTACTACGGCTAAAGCAGCTCCCACTACCACATGTGTTACCGGATCCATTCCCTTCACCTCCATTTTTCGACACTTTTAGACATTTACTAGTATAACATAAACTTGTTATCCAAAGGGCAGGGAATGGTTGGGAGCTTTATCTTCTACTACCCGGTTTAACAAGAGGTATTCCCTTTTTACATAAAGGACACTCCTCAGGCTCATAATTATTCACATTTATTTTTACTAAAGAATAAAAAGGAACTGATAAGCGGGCTTTACCGTTACTCCTATCTACCAAAGAACCTACACCTACCACCACACCTCCCAGTTTTTCTATTAAATTTACTACCTCCTGGGAAGAAAGACCGGTGGTAACTACATCTTCTACTACTAAAACCCGTTGCCCCGGTTTAATCTCAAACATTCGCCGCAACTGTACTTCTCCGTCTACCCTTTCTGTAAAAATACCGGGTACCCCCAAAGCTCGGGCAACTTCATAGGCTACAATAATGCCACCTATAGCAGGGCCTACTACAATTTCCGGCTTATCTTTCCGGAAATGTTGGGCCAATTCCCGGCAGACTTTTTCCGCTAATGGGGGTTCCTTCAATAGCTGAGCACACTGAATATACACTTCCCCATGAAGGCCGGAGCTAAACAAGAAATGTCCTTCCTTAAAAGCATCCACCTCTTTTAAAATGTTAATGACCTCTTGGGAATCCATATTTACTGCCTCCTCTCATTTCTTCGATTATGTTCACTGCTGCCTTTACCGGATCAATACTTTTGGTTATAGGCCTGCCTACTACCAGATAATCTGCCCCCAGTTTCAGGGCTTGGGCAGGAGTAGTAACTCTTTTCTGGTCCTGGGTTTCCGCCCCCAAAGGCCTCACCCCGGGACAAACCGTAAGAAAATCCGACCCACATAGTTTTTTAATCTCAGCTGCCTCCTGGGGAGAACAGACCACTCCGTCTAACCCTGCCTCTTCGCTGATTTTTGCCCAAAGACTTGCTGATTGTTTAAGAGAATTTTTAAAACCTAATTCACTAAAACTTTCTTCCGTAAAACTGGTTAAAACCGTTACCCCCACAATTAAAGGAGGAGCAAAACCTTTCTGCAGAGAAACATTTTTTGCAATTTCCACGGCCGCCTGCATCATTTCTCTCCCTCCGGAAGCATGGACATCCAACATATCCACCCCTAGACCGGCTGCCCACCGGACGGCTTGGGCTACCGTATTGGGTATATCATGAAATTTTAGGTCCAGAAAAATCTTTTTCTCTTTAGCCTGTAGGTAATCCAAAATTTCTCCCCGGGTATTTAAAAATAACTCTAAACCTACTTTATAGTAAACTACTGTTTCTCCTAAAATATTAATTAATTCCTTTGCCTTATTTATTTCCGGTACATCCAAGGCTACAATCAATTTGTTTTTCATGGAAAATCACCCCTTGAATTTAGTGACTAGTAACTTGTGACTAGTGACTAGAATTTAGTGGCTAGTGGCAAGTTTTTAGTGGCTGGTATTTCGACCTCCGGTCGTATGATTTAGGTTGAGGTTAAGGTTAAGAATTACTAAACTAAGGATTAACACAGATGGACACTAATTTTACGCCTTACGGCGAAGGTTAGGTTAAATAGATACATCCCGAAAAATTTACTCATGCAGTATATCCCAAAATTAAATGCTGACATGCAGATTAGCCCATAAGACGTAATGCCGCCGTGCAGTATAACCCTAAAGCCGTCATGCCGTCATGCAGATTAGCCTACTAGCCGTCATGCTGACCCAAAAGTTAACCCAAAAGCCATGATGCTTTCATCATTCCGGCAACCTAATTATTTTGCCGTCCTTGATGGTTAGTACCGGCCAACCTGTTAGCTCCCAACCGTGAAAAGGTGTATTTTTACCTAGTGAGTAAAATTTGTCCTTATCAACTTTTTGCTTTAAATTTGGGTCGATTACTGTTATATCCGCTACTTTCCCCACTTTTAGACTGCCCCTGTCTATTCCTAAGATGCGGGCAGGGTTAGTGCTGAAACACTGTACTAACTGAGGCAAAGTAAGGTATCCGGATAAATATAAGTTTTCCCAGGCCAGAGGTACTGCCGTTTCCAGACCTGATATACCGCAAGGAGCATAATTAAATTCTACTTCTTTTTCTTCCCGGGCATGAGGGGCATGGTCGGTGGCGATACAGTCAATGACACCCTCAGCTAAACCTTTTCTCAAAGCTTCTACATCTTCTCTGGTACGTAATGGAGGATTTACTTTCGTATTGGGGTCATACCCTCTAACGGCTTCATGGGTTAAAGTGAAATGATGGGGAGTAACTTCTGCCGTTACCTTGACACCTCTTTTTTTGGCTTCTCTGATTATCTCTACCCCTCTAGCGGTACTTACATGAGCGATATGAATGCGGCTTTTCGTCAATTCCGCTAACCGAATATCCCGTTCAATAATCAGTTCTTCACTAAGGGCAGGAATACCCGCTAAACCAAGTTCTGTACTCACCAGGCCTTCGTGCATAACACCGGAACCGGCCAAATCCTCATCTTCACAGTGACTGATTAGCAGAAATCCGAAAGCTTTAGCGTAGTCTAAAGCTCTACGCATTACCCCTGAATTTTTTACTGTTTTCCCGTCATCAGAAAAAGCAATGGCACCTGCTTCATGTAAAATTCCCATTTCCGTTAATTCATTCCCTTCCTGCCCTTTAGTTATGCAGGCAATGGGATAAACATGCACTAAACCGTATTTTTGGCCACGAACCAAGATTAATTCCACCGTTCCCTCATTATCCACCACCGGAGATGTATTGGGCATACAGGCAAGACCGGTGAAGCCCCCTTTGGCAGCCGCCTGACAGCCGGCTAAAATTGTTTCCTTATGCTCTAAACCTGGCTCCCGTAAATGAACATGCATATCAATAAAACCGGGGGCCACAACTTTCCCTGAGAGATCTAAAACCTCCATTTCCGGGGTAGGGGTTATTTCCTTGCTTAACTGGCTAACTGTATTTCCTACTACTAAAACATCTGCTTTTTCACAAATATCCTGACTGGGATCAACTAATAAACCATTTTTAAGCAATAACATTGGTTTTCACTCCTCCCATGCTGTATAAAAGAGCCATCCGGACAGCCACACCATTAGTTACCTGTTCCTCAATAACAGCCTGACAGCATTCTGCCACTTCAGCGGTAATCTCTACGCCCCGGTTCATAGGTCCAGGATGCATTACCAAAGCATCTCTTTTCGCTAAGGCCAGCTTTCTTTTATTTAAACCATAGAATTTAGCGTACTCTCTAATTGAAGGAAATAGTCCTTTTTTCTGCCTCTCCAATTGAATCCGCAGCATCATTATTACATCAGCGTCTGCCAGGGCTTCTTCCATCTTGTAGGTAACATTAACCCCTAAGTCCTCAATACGGGCGGGCATTAAAGTAGGAGGACCGCATACCCATACCTGAGCACCAAAAGCATTTAATCCCAGAATATTTGAACGTGCTACCCGACTATGGAGAATATCACCGATAATTGCTACTTTTCTTCCTTGTAAATCTTGTTTGTATTCCAGCATGGTGTATAAATCCAAGAGGGCCTGGGTAGGGTGTTCATGGGCACCATCCCCTGCGTTAATGACACGAGCTTTTACGGCTTGTCCCAACAAATGATGAGCCCCACTGGCCGGGTGACGCATGACCACAACATCAGCACCCATACTGTCCAGGGTTTTAGCCGTATCCAGCAAACTCTCCCCCTTGGCTACACTACTGGTACTTACATTAATGTTAATCACATCAGCTCCCATGTATTTGCCGGCAAGTTCAAAGGAAGTCCTAGTGCGAGTACTGTTTTCATAAAACAGGTTAATGATGACCCTTCCTCTTAAGGTAGGTACTTTTTTAATGTCTCGTTTCAAAATTTCTTTCATGGCTTTGGCGTTAGTCAATATCTCTTTCATTTCTGCAACACTCAGGTCAGACATGCTGATTAAGTCCTTCACTTTAATCCCCATAGGCAAAACCTCCTTTAATTAGTAGCTAGTTTTTGTAGCTAATGACTAGATTTATTATCCGCGGATTAACAAAAATTACACTAATAATTCGCCTGACGGCAAAGGTTAAGGTTGAGTTTCCTGTTCATCTGTGTTTATTCGTGTTAATCCGTGGTTTATTTTGTGACCCAAGATCATTAAAAAAGCCGGGTCACTATGACCCGGCAAAAATGCGCACAAGTTATAAATTAAGCCAAGGTTAGCTTAGCCCAGACTAAGGTATTAAATAATTTTAACCTCTGCTTAACCTAAACCTCAACCTAAATTAACTGTAACAATTGTTCCTTGCCGGCCTCACAGGACCGATTTAAAGGGACACCATATTTATTTTTTCTAATTATATTCTTTCTTAAGAAGTTGGGCAAGTATTTTTTGAAAAAAGTATTGATAAATTTTTTCCAATTAGACTTTCAACATGTATTTTTTTGAGTTAAGCTGCAAACTTACTGATAAGACCAGCATGCCTAGAAATAACATGCTGATACCCAATCCGGATAAAAGATTGATATCTTCACCTAAAAGAAAAATTCCCAGGATTGCCGCAACAAGGGGCTCGGCTAAAGTTAAAGTAACCGCATTAGCTACGGCTATTTTTGTTAAGCCACGATTATATAGGGAATAGGCAACGGCTATGGTAAATAACCCCAAATGCATACTCACCGCTAAACCACGAGGGCTTGCCAACCAATTTAAATCATTAAAAAATAAGAGAGGAGAAATGATTATTCCTCCTAAAGAAACAACAACTCCCACTACCAATTCCACAGGATAAGTTTCTAAAAGTTTTTTGCTGGCTACAGAATAGGAAGCATAAGCAAAACCGGCAACCAGTGACAATAATATTCCCAATATATTAATATTAATAGTGCTACCTGAGAGCAATAAGAGAAAATTTCCGAAAATAGCCAGCCCTGTGGCCACAAACCACCGGCCGGCAGGTTTTTCTTTTCGCACGAAATAACCTAATATTCCGGCAAATACCGGTGAACTGCTAATAGCTACTATTGTACCTACCGCCACCCCTGTCCTGGCTACACCGGCAAAGAAAAAGGGTTGAAAAAAAGCAATGCATAAAGAAGCTATTAAGGTTGTCGCCCATGGCCAATTTTTTCCTAATTCTCGGAAAGAGCCTCTAATTAGGGTTAAACATAAAAGAATTAACCCCCCAAAAGTCAAACGAACCGTACCTACTGCCAAAGGAGTAGCACCTGGAGGTGCCAAAGCCTGGGCAGTACCTGTTGTACCCCACAGCATTGCCGCAAGTAAAACCATTAAAACAGCACTGTTCTGTTTCATGTTAGTCATATATATACCCTTTCTTTTTGTGTCATTAACCATATTATTTAATTATATCATAAAAAATGCTTCCTTACTGAGGAAGCATTTTTTCCTGTAGCAAATTGTCCTGTATATACCGCTGGCGACATTCCCAACTGCAAAAATATTTCTTTGTGCCATTTTCCTGGGTTAAGATATAAGCTTTATCTTTAGGGAGCTCTGCTCCGCATACCTCGTCTATAACCATCTCCTGCACTTCATGTTCTTGATTGTTAGCAGCTACTTTCGCTTTTATTTCACTTTCCAATTTCTTAGCGGTTTCTCTGTTTCGATAAATGTTTAAAGCAAAACTAACTAAACTAAACATAATGTTAAATATAAAGAGAAACAAAAAGAAATTTAAAATACCAGCTAAGATTTCCATATTTAACTCTCCTTTAAAAATATTTTACCCTTCGGTCTTTTGCTGGCTATCCAAAACTTTTGCTAATATACTCAGTAAAAAATCAATTTCTTCATCACTAGTGTTTTTAAAACATTCTAAGGCTAGATCAACCTTTCTTTTTTCTACCTCCAACAAGATTTTTTCTCCACTTTCCGTCAGTTTCAACCAAACAACCCTTCGATCCTCTTCATTCCTGATTCTCTCCAGCCAGTTATTTTTATAAAGTTTGTCAATCATATAGGTAATTGCCGCCGGAGAAATATTCAATAAATTAGCAATATCGGCAGCTTTGCAATTGGGGTTATTTTTAATAATTGATAAGAGAAAGTACTGGGTCAAGGTAATGTTTTTCGGCAAAATATTTTGTAAGCGACAATTGTTTTCTTTAGCTATTTGCTGTAACAAAAAGTCTAACTGAATAATCTTTTTTCTTTTTTCCTGAATGTCCATATACCATGCCCCTAAAAATTAATTAATTTACTTAATAATAAACCTAATTAACTATTTTGTCAAGAATATAAATGGAAATATAGATATTTTTGGAAATTTTGAGTCTTTTTTCACATTTTGTTATATAATAAAAATAGAACCAACTATTACTTGCAATGCTTCAGCTAACTAAAGTGGTAAATTAAAAAAAGGAGGTGAATAAGCATGTTGTCTAAGCCTAAAAAAAGAATTGTTTATGCAGGTAGGGGTAAGGAAGGGGAAAATGCGGTAATCATACTAGATACAGGTGAAGAAATATTGGTTCAAGAAGCTATTCGCCAAATTAAATTAGGAAAAATAGAAACAGATTATTCTTTTTCGGCAAAATTTAAACCACCACCGGTTTCCATTTAAGTTGATAACCTTCTATTGTTAACGCTCCATGAAATTAAGTCTACTACCCTTTTAGACTTCCTTTATTCCCACCATAATAACATCCCCTTAAAATTGTCCAACAATTAAATTATTAAATATTCATCCCTCAAATATTCATAAATAATTATCTATAAAATTCTAATATTTTTGTAATTTGTGAATTTTATATACTATTCTTGTTAAAAAACGGTATAATATGAATATAATATACTATCTACTTTTCCTATTGTTAATTGTACAAATTTTCAAAATAACATCCAGGGGGTGTTAACAATTAGTACTGTAGTGATAACTCAAAAAACAGCTCTAGAAGAAAAGGTTTTTAATGTCTACTATCCCAATAAGAAAGAAGATGAAAATGATTGTTGTGATTTCAGAGAAAAACTCCTTAATGAGCTTATTGAAGAATATGATGCCAGGTTATAGTTAAAAAAGCCTGCGCCCAAAAGGCAACAGGCTTTTCTTTTTGCATTTAATTAAGCAATGAGTCTGTCATAGATAGCATAAGCTATAATTTTAGTACCGTGAACAAGTGCATCTAAATTAAATTTCATATCCATTGAATGTAATCCTGGTGTTAAATCAGCCCCCAGTCCTACATAGGCAGTTTTAATTTTACCTTTTGTACTATAGTAATGAAAATCTTCACCACCAGGTGTAATAATAGGATCCATTGCTTCACCTAAAACAGCCTCAATAGCTTTTTTAGTTCTGGCTACTACCTCATCATCAAAGTCTGCACCTGGTACACCACCTACTATAGTCACCTCTGCTTCTGCACCAATTGATTTGGCCCCGTTTTCAATAGCGGTAATAGTTTTTTGAAGCATTTCTTCCATAGCCTCATTTGTTTGGGCACGTAAATCAAAGGTCATCTCTGCTGTTTCCGGGATAATGTTATGTGCCGTGCCACCGGCCATTAACTTAGTAGTTTTTACAGAATGGGGTACAGTAGGATCAATTTTAATTGCATTTATTGCATTAACAATTTGCGCAGCGGCATCAATAGCGTTAATACCTAAATGGGGCCGGGCACCGTGGGAAGTTAATCCTTTGACTTTAGCTTTTACCACTTTGGATGCTCCATGACAGAGGGCAGGTGTTGCCTGACCAAATCTGGCTTCTTGAATAGGACGAAGATGAATACTAATCATTTCATCTACATCATCTAAAAGGCCACTGTCCAGCATTGCCTCAGCTCCACCCAAAACTTCTTCTGCCGGTTGAAAAACGATTTTTAAGGTACCTCTTTTTAAGCCAATCCGGGCAATTTCTAAAGCCGCCATTAAAACCATAGTGCTGTTTGCATCATGGCCATAGTGCTGTTTGCATCATGGCCACAAGCGTGCATATTAACATCTTGACCATCTACAGTAAAGACTAAAGCATCCATATCTGCTCTTACCGCAAAAACAGGGCCCGGCTCTTTACCTTTTAAAACACCAATTACACCGGTAGTTCCATTCACATTGGCGGTTACTTCATAACCTGCTTTTTCTAAAGCTTCTTTTATGTAGTTAGCAGTTTTTACTTCATGCCACCCTTTTTCAGGTATGGCGTGTAAATCATGATAAACTTTAAAAATCTCTTCTTTTTTAGTATCAATAGTTTGTAGCAAATCCAATTTATAGCACCTGCCTTCTATATATTTTATAAGTTTTATAAGAACAGGCAATCCCTTAATGAGACTGCCCGTTCGTAAACTACCTGTTTTATTATTCCCCTACAGTTTGTATTTACACAAAAATACGCATAATCAACATGGCAATTAAAGCATTTAAAATAGAAATTGCAAATAAAATACCATAATGTCTGCTATTAACATCAGCAGTACCTAAAAGGCGACCGGCGTACTGAATCTGAGAACCCATCAAGTAAATTGCCGGAGCTAAAATAGCCAAATGAGTCCCGTTAAGGAGTCCTTCGTTAAATAAACTTACGGCAACCCCTACGCCGCCCCCCATAGACAGCCAAGAACCCATTAATACTGTAGCTGCCTCTCCAGGCAGACCAAAGACCGCCATAATTGGAGCAAAAAGCTTACCTAATAAAGCCAGAAGTCCGGTTATATTTAAAACATGAATAATAACGAAAGCCATTAAAACGTTAGGGATGATGTTATTTACACCTAAATTCCAACCTTTGCGGGCACCTTCCACAAAAACATCAGTAATCATTTTCTTTTGTTTTGTTTCTGTTGACATTTTCTCCCCTCCTATATCCAATTAAAATTTCTACCTTTTAGAAGTAGCTTTTAAATAGAAACGCATTACGTTCGCACCAAAAACCTTCATAATAAACATTACGGCTAAAGGAATTAACATGGGTGTAGTTACGGCTAAACTACCGTCTGCATTGGCCAAAGTAAATAATGCCGCACCTGAAGAGAAAAAGTTAGTTATAGTACCACCTGCAGAAAACTGGAAGGCAGCAAAAACACTACGTTCATTATCATCTATTTCGCCATTTTCATAAAGCAGTTTGGTCATACCTGCACCGGCATCTGTACTTTGTAATGCAGCAATCAAAGCAAGACCGGCAGAACCTGGTATTCCCAAAATTGGTCTCAATAAGGGTGTCAGTAATTGTCTGGCAGCTTCTAAAGCACCTAGATATTCAACAACATTTACAACACCTAGAGCAAACATTACTGTAGGAACAAGAGTTAAAGCAAATAGGAAACCATCTTTAGCCCCGGAACCACCGGAACCTCTGAATTCAAAGGCTTTTCCGCCTTCACCCAATATTTTACCAAAAGAACCATTAAGAACTGTAAAATCAAATACTCCTAGCCAGCCAGCAGCTTTAGCAAATAATCCTGAAAAGAAAATAATTGCAAAAATAAGTGCTAAATAACTAACTAGACCTACTTTTCTTTCTTCTTGCATATTTTTAACCTCCTTTATAAATTTTGAATAAACTTATTAAATTAAAAAAATTGTATGCAAGATACTGCACCAATTATAATAACTAGTATAATAAAAACTATGCTGCTTGTAAATATTATAATTTAATAATTTCAATATTAAAACAATAGCAAGATTTTGTATTATTTATAAATAAACTATTGCTTTTTTTTTTATATTATTTTATTTAACTTGACTTATAAATTAAAGAAAATTATTCTGCATTTACTGAATAGTTGACTTAAGAAGAATTTCCTTAATTTTGTACTGGAAAAAGGCCGTGAATACCGATAAGATAGGTAAAGGACTGAGTCAGTGAAATAAATAACTAACTGAAAATTGACAGCGAGGTGTTGAAATGTTACAAAAGTTTTGGCAAAAATGTATATTGATTTTTACCACTCTATTATTATTAAGTGTTCCGTCTCTTGTCTCAGCAAAAGAAAAAATAAGTTTTATGTACCTTTACGGTGAGACAACGGAAAAATACATAGAATTGTTTGAGCAGACAAATGGTGCAGTGAATGTAGTAAGTCCCAATTATTTTGAGCTTGATACAAATGGTAGCCTTGTCATTAACGTAGATCCTGTACTGACTCAGTATATGCAGAAAAAACAAATTAAAGTAGTGCCTTATTTAAGCAACCACTGGGATAGGAATCGAGCACAATTAGCATTAAACAATCCCCAAAAATTAGCCGCCGACCTGGCCCAGGCAGTTCTTAACTATAATTTGGACGGAGTTAATGTTGATCTAGAAAACTTAACCTTTGATGACCGGCAAAAGTTAACCTATTTTGTTTCATTGTTAAAAGAAAAATTGTCTCCTCATGGAAAAACCGTTTCTATTGCCGTAGGAGCAGTAGACAAGCCTATTTATTCCGGCTGGAAAAGCGCTTATGAACTTAGCAACCTTAGTCAAGTAGTGGACTATATGATTGTTATGGCTTATGACCAACACTGGCAAGGCAGTGCTCCAGGACCTGTGGCCGCTTTGCCCTGGGTGAAAAGCAACTTAGAATATATGTTAACTCAGATCCCCAAAGAAAAATTAGTCCTGGGGATACCTTTTTACGGAAGGTACTGGACTAATGGTCAGGGTGGTGCCGGTATTTGGTACAATAATGTTATAAAAGCAGTTGCCGAAAATAACGGAACCATCGAATTTCACCCGGAATACCGGGTACCTGTAGCCAGATACACTGACAGTAATGGCAACTATAAGGAAATCTGGTTTGAAAATGCTCAAAGCCTTCAGGAGAAAATCAATTTAGTCAATATTTATGGGCTTAAAGGTGTATCAGCCTGGCGTCTAGGGCAAGAGGATCCTAGTATCTGGAAGGACTATGCTAACTGGCTTTATGGCACCTACTTTCAGGACATAACCAACCACTGGGCTAAAGAGGACATAATTTACTTAAGCGAGCGAAACATTGTGGCCGGCCGGAGTGCTCAAATATTTGCCCCGGATGCAGGGGTTACCCGGGCAGAAGCAGTGGCCATGTTATCCCGAATATTTAACTGGGAAATAAGCTCAACTAATCCTTTTACTGATGTACCAGACAGCCACTGGGCCATCCAACCTATTTTAATGGCTTATAATCACTCCATTGTTCGCGGCATCAGTGCTGACAAGTTCGGACCGGAACAAAATTTAACCAGAGCTCAATTGGCGGTTATTCTTCAAAGGGCTTTTGCTCTAGAATATTCCGGGGAAATTAACTATGACTTTTACGATGTACCGGAACACCACTGGGCCGCTAAAGAAATATATGCCTTAAAAGGATTGGGACTAATCGCCGGCCGCACTCTTACCGATTACGCCCCGGAAGCCAAGGTAACCCGTGCAGAATTAGCGGCTATGGTGGCAAGAATAATTAGGGAGTAAAAAATAAAAATATTACAAGAAGAAATAAACGGCTTGTGTTAAGCAAATTTTTTGCTGACATAAGCCGTTTTAAATTAATTATGAAGTAAATAATTTGGCAAGAACGTTATAAACAGGTATCCTACCAGTACCGCGGCTACCAGAGAAAGGAATGCGGCCACCGCTCCCCTTCTAGCCATTTTACTTAAATCTATCCCGTAAGCAGCGACAATAGCCGGTCCTCCGGAAGAAGAAGGCAGCATAATGGAAACATTCCCCACAGCACTCACGATATAAACAAAAGGTAGGGGATTAACCCCTAACTGGGTAAGAGTAGTAATTATTAAGGGGATAATTACGGCCATTGAACCGGTAATAGTCATAATATTGCTTAATAGAACTGCCAAAAAAGAAAAGGTAATCAATATCCCTAAATTGCCCCAGGTGGCAAAAGGAGTAAGCAAAGATATTAATAAATCGGCGGCACCGCTCAAGGCGATTACTTCTCCTAATGCCATTCCTCCTGCAAAAAGCAAGTACATGCCCCACATTAACCTAGGTTGAGTATACTTCCAGGTAATTAATTTCTCTTCTCCTATCGGAATAGCGAAAGATAGGACGGCTATTAATAAAAATAGGTAGGGTGGCTTTAACCCAGGTAAAAGATGTTCATATAAAGGTCGGAGAAACGATAACAATACTGCGGTACCAAATAAAAACAGGCCCCACTTTTCGCCTTTTGTCCACTTGCCTAATTTTTCATATTCTTTACGAAAAAAGCTATTACCATTGGGTAATTTTTTAAATTCGAAAGGAAAGCGGAGAATAACTAATAAAATAGGAAGACAAATTGTTAAAAATAACGGTAACATTTTAATAACCCAGGTAATAAACATGACTTCTTTATGTAAGATCAAATCTTCAATGTACTTAATTACTACTAAGTTCATAGCCCCACCTAAAGGTGTGGCAAAACCAATACTGGAACCCCAGGCAATAGCCAATAAAACACCTGTGGCGTATTCACTTCGAGAGAAATCTTCTGCCGTTTTAATGTTCACTGCATTTAACGTAGCTACAGCAATGGGAATTAATGCGGCAGCTACTACCGTATTGGGAATAAAGGAACTTAAAACAGCAGCCAGGATAAACCAAACAACAATTTGCTTACTTACATTAGAACCTACCCTTAACAACACCGCTAAAGCAATACGTTTATCAAGTCCCCATCTCTGCCAAATAAGTGTTAAAATATTGGCTCCCAGTAATAAAAACACAATGGGACTGGAATATTTACTTAAGACTAAATCCAGGGGGGCAAATCCTCCCAGAGCAGTGACTATTATTGGCAATAAAGCGGTAACGGAAGGGTGTACGGGACGGAAAACCCACCAGAGAAGCATCCAAATTAAGAGTCCTATCCCTCCACGGGCATTAAAGGATACCTGTTCCACANNAATAAAACTTATAAATTCTTTGGTTATATAAAATGATTTATGGTTTTTAGCTAATTCTGTAAGCAAATGTTTCGCCTCCAAGAATTCATTCCTTCCATAATTTTATTTTACTCTTTAAATTCTGGAATAAAAAGCCCTGATTAACAAAGAGCCCACTCCGGAGCAGTTCCGAAGTGGGATAAAATATAGCATTTGATTATCGTAGGCTCCAGGCTGCTACCAGTTTTTTCAGTACAGGTGGAACCTCATATCCTTCCTTATTTGATTGATAAGAAATCACGTATTCAAAAGTATCTCCCCGCAAGCCGGTACGTAGAGCTTCCAAGGCCAGTACCTCATTTGCCGGTATGTTCCCTAAATTTACTTCCACCCCAAACCTGGTAATAAAATCTACCTGTTGATTCTTTAAGGGTGCTTCCCAGATAATATTATCCACACCGGAAAATTTATTAATAAATTCTTCTAGCTTATCTTCCATTAACTTTCCTTCTTTATCATACAACCCAATACCTTTACCACTTTCCCGGCCTTCCATAATTACCTTCCAGGCACCCCACTCTAAATCCAAACTGGCCTGTTGAAAAAGATTAGTAATAGAGACCTTGGCTTTTGCGTCTTTCTTCCCTACTTCTGTTAAAACTTTAAAGCCTTTCTCCAAAGCCAAATCAATTATTTTCTTTCTTTCGTCCCTGCTTAAATTAATGGTACCATCGGAAACCTCTACTAACCGAAAACCTAATTCTTTTGCTCTCTCTAAATAAGAATTAATCCTACCCTGCCAATAAGCTACCTCCAAGAAAGTCCCTCCAGGGTAGATTTCCACATTATACTGATGGGCTAGGTAAATTTTTTCCCGCAAAACTTCTTTGTCGTAAAAGGCTGAGGTCCCAAACCCTAACTTTAACAGATCAATATACCCAGCGGCAGTCTCTAATAAGTCTTTTGTTTCAGAAAGTCCTAAACCTTTGTCAATAACCATGGTCAATCCTGTCTGACGCGGTTTGCCGCGCCTGTTCCCTAAAGGTGGGACAATAATATCATTCCAAGCTCCATTTTCAAGCAAAAAAAGCACCTTCTTTCCTCGTCTCTTCTTTCACAAACAGACTATGCAGACAAAGGAAAAAAGGTGAATAGATGCAAACAGTCCTTTAAGATTATCTTACCCACTCATTCATTATCCTATCATGAATCTGTTCAAAAATCAGCCCTGCCATAAACCAAACCGGAGCATAATCAAGCCGGATATAACCATTAACGGAAAAATGTTTTCCGCTGTAATCCCAAGGACACCTCCCTACCAGCGCTTCTAAAAAATAACCGGCTAAGTACTCAATAAGAAAAATCAAACACATATAAACAAGCCCTCGTACCCACCACTTATACTCCCGAATCTCATCATGAATGAATTCTAAAAATACCGCCAGGCCATAAATCGGAAACATCCATAAATATGTACGACTTTCTAAGGTCAACTGTCCTTTTATTAAGGATCCCAAACCGGTCCATAATACTTCTATTAACCAACCTAATGTTCCGTAGATAAAGTACCTTTTTACCATGGCATTATTTTGCCAAATTAGAAGAAATTTATGTAATTTTTTCTAGTTAATTAATAAGAACCTCCGGTTCTGTCATTTTTACTGTATCCAAATTAGGTACAATGTTAATCCAGGCATGTTCACCTACAAATTCCATAGGTTTACCTTCATAGAAAAACTCAATCTCTGTATTAGCTTTCTTCTTTTCCCAAGTTCCTTCAAAACCCTGTCCCTTTGTAAAATATAAAGCTTGTCCACTACCTATTATGTCAATATCCGTTTTCGGTTCATTATTCTGTGCATATTGCCTGGTTTTTGCCGCCAGCACAATAACATTTTCCGTAACAATTTCCCCACCTTCTAAAGATACATGAGGTTTGCCGTTTATGTAACGTTTATATCTTTCCCCATCCCATTCATAAGTTACAGCATATGAAAAATTAGGCTGATTAGAATAAGTGATTTCAATTAAATCAACGGGTTTTCCGCCGGTAACAGTCCCTTGAGGTAAAGGTTTTAAAGGAAGTAGTTCATACTTTTTAACCTGAGCTCCCTTCAGTAACTGTTCAGTGCTGGTATAAAGGTTATGGGGCATTTTTCTGTCTTTAGTTCGCCAAAAATAACTACCGGAATTATAAATTTCATCCAAGTCTTTTACCTTTAATTTTTTTATTAAACTTAGAGCATCTGTACTACCCCCTGCATGAGCCAGGGGGAAATCATGACCTTTAGCAATTTCAGCAAAATAATAACGGGCACTGCGCACGGGACCAATTTTTTCACAACCCCTGGAATGGAAAACAGCCAGATAACGGGTAATACCACCTTCCGCTAACATTTCATATACTCGGTCGGCTTTATCTAAACCGCTCTGAGGGTTAGCTTTGGGATGATTATCGATAGAAACCATAAAAGCACCGGGCAGCTCTTTTTCTGCCTTAACCAGAGGCTCAGGACCTAAATCCTCTTCTTCAATTTCCTCCTGTTCTTCAATTTCAGCAGGAACTATAGTTTCACTGGGCTGTTCTTCTTTATCACTGCAACCGAAACTTAAAACTAATAGCAATATTAAGACTAGTAAAAAACTTCTGCGCATGGGTTACCTCCTTTGATTTAGTGGCTAGTTATTAGTGGCTGGTGGCTTGTATTACGACCTTCGCCGTCAGGCGAATTATAAATGTTCATCTTCTAAACTTGCCATAAAAAACTCTAACTTTTTGCATTCGGGACAAAGGAATACTTTGGCAGGTAAATCTTCGGCTAATTTTTTTTCTCCCAAGTACTCCAAAGGTAATTGACACTTGGCACAGGAGAGTTTCATTTCGGATTCTTTTTCCAAATCCGAAGTTTTTTCCGAAACAGGACTTTCTTCCTGCATTTTTTCTTTTAAATCATTTAGTTCAACTAAAATTAAATTACTAATGATTTCTAACGCTTGTCTGTTTCTGGCATCTATTTTTATAGTTGTTTCATCTTCTAAAGTAATATAAAAAAAACCTATTCCCGCTTCTCCATGGGTTTCCAAATTGTTCCCTTTAATAACCGCCCACCGAATCAGTCCGCGGGAAAGAAGGATTTTTTCAATTTCCTTAAGTGTGTTTTTAAAATAAGGAACAGTAAAAAATTCACTAAGCATTTTCATTACCTCTTAATCTTTTAAATAATACAGATTTCTCTAAGAAAAATAATAATGGTAAACCTAAAAAATAACAAGCTCCGATTTGGCCAATGGCTACATAGCTAGCTGTTAAGTAAAAAGGCATATCGGAAAAATAACTCCACATAAATCCTATTACTATGGCATTTACCACAACCGGAGGTAAAGGAGCCAACCATCGTGAAGGCATTTTACTGGTAAGGAAAGCAGCAGCTAAGCTGGCTAAACTACCAAAAACAATGTCATAAATCCCCAAACCGCTATAAATATTGGCCAGGGCACAACCAATAAACAAACCCCAGATACTTTCCGGCATAAAAAAGGGTAAAACAGTTAAAGCTTCAGATACTCGAAATTGAACAAAATTGTAGGAAATAGGCGCCAGGCCAATGGTTAAACTAGCATAAACTGCTGCAATTAAGCTAATCTTAGTTATAACTTTAATGTTCAATTGCTCTACCTCCTCAATTTTTAAAAAAAGTGAAACATTGTGACCCTAAAAAGTAACCACAGCCGGTGTTTACCAGTTTTTAAGACCCTCTAAATCTTTAATAATTATATTTTTCCCAGAAATATCGATAATTTTTGCTTGGTTTAACTTGCTCAAAATGCGGCTGATAGTTTCTCTAGTAACTCCTACAAGACCGGCTAAATCTTGACGTGTAATTTTTACGCATAGTTCAATACCCTGAGCAGTTTTTCGTCCATGACCATTAGCTAAAGTTACCAATACTTGAATCGTACGCTCCACCGCATCATTAGAGCCTAGCTGTTTTATCCTGTCCTGTATGGTCATTAATTTACTCGTTAGAGCCCTAATTACTTCCAAAGCCATTTCAGGATTTTTAAGTACCAAATCCTCCAGATCCTTATTACTTACCATCCCCACAACTGCATCTTCTATTACTTCAGCGGTAGCCGGATAAGTACTCCCTTTTCTAAACAGGGTAGTTTCCGCAAAAAAATCTCCTACTCCTAAAATAGCAACTATAATTTCTTTACCGGATTCTGATGATTTGGAAATTTTCACCTGTCCGGATTTTATAAAATAGACAGCACTTCCTGGTTCGCCCTCCAAAAAAATAATCGTACCTTTCGGATAAAATCTTTCTCGCATAAATTTAGAGACTTCTTCCAAAATTTCAGTATTTAACTCACTAAAGAAACTTACCTTGCGTAAAAGTTCCAGATCTTGTTTGAGCAAAATATCACGCTCCTTTTTTTAGTGATTAGTGACTGGTGACTAGTGACTAGTATCTCGCCCACTCGTGTTCGGTCAGGACATAGGTAACAAAAATGGTCCAAGACATAGGTAACACTCCTATAAAAA
>CZCB01004885.1_pt1 | contig 33790 bp, 31 predicted proteins | sample 591991 | NCBI WGS metagenome assembly CZCB01 (sample SAMEA3556809, study PRJEB10932) | anaerobic digester metagenome
TGGTATTCATCGGCATCCAGCCGCTGCGGCTCGACTTCGACCTGCCGCTCTCAGCGCCGGTGGAAAAAGCCGTGCAGCGGGTGAGCGCTGAACTGGCCCGCCGGCTGGTCGGTTAACCGTGGAATTATGGAATGAAGAGGCGGACATTGTCCGCCTCTTTGCGATTCCGGCGCCTGTCGGGCGGGAGGCATGCTAAAATCCGGTAAGCAGATAATCGAGGGAACAATGGAAAGAACCGTACCCAGGACAGCCTCCTACGAAATCGACCTTTACCTGCGGACCATGTATTCGCTGCTCCGCTCCTCCACTGAGGTGAAAATCCGCTCGCTGGAGGAGGTGCACGCAGCCACCAATTCCTCGCTGCACCCGGACGCTCGCAGTACCTCGCCCGACCTCTCAGCGTTCATCTACGCGCTGCTGCGCCTGCCGGAATGCATATTCCAGGTGCGCTCGGTGGCACTGGGGCAAACCCCGGCGGTGTTTGCCCGTCACGGCTACCCCGACGTGGAGCAGTGGCAGCCGGTATCCGCGCGGGCACGCCGGCGGCGCTGCCTGTACGACGGCAAGCAGACCCTGGCCTGCTTCATCGCCAGCCGCTCAGACATCGACGACGTCATCCCTACCCTGACCGCCTTCCAGATCGAGTGGAACAAGCTGCACCTGCTGCTGGAAAGCGGTGCTTCCAGCCTGCTGGTCCCGGAGGTGGAGACGGATCCGCGAGCTTTCGCCGCGCTGGCGGATGCGCTGGAGATGAGCGAGGCGGACCTGCTGAGGCTGAAGGCGATCTGGGGCGGGCAGTTCCTTGACCGGCTGCAGGAGATCGCCCGGCGCGAGCTGCGCCTGGGGGTGCGGCTGCTGGAAGGCTCGCTGAGCGAGTACTGGCGCGCCACCCGGGCCTGGTGGGACAACATCGAAAGCTGCTGCGGTCAGGTGATCGACCGGCCGGTGTACTTCGTCTCCAGCAACACGCACAGCCTGGCGAACCTGTTCAGCGGGTACGCCCTGCGCCAGCGCGAGCGGCTGATCGAGTACGTGGAGCGGGAAGAAGAGGAGCTGAAGCGGGAGTGGCAGGCCATCGTGTCCCGAAAGGAGCCGGCCAGCGAGGAGAATTTCCTCTATTACGTGCTCAAGAAGTACCAGCAGTCCTCGCACGGGCGGGGGGACTTTGCCCGCCAGGTGGAAGCCGAGCGCGAGCGCGGCATCACCCGCATCCCCAGCGTGCATTCGTTTGACCTGGAAGCGCAGGTGATTGAATTAAACCGGCTGCGCCCGGAGGACATGGACCCTCGCCTGAAAGGGGATGACCTGAGCTTCCTGGCCCGCAGCGACGCGGTCATCATCAATATTGATTACCCGCTTGGCCTGGCGGCGTACAACCTGCTCTTCAAGGTGGCCGAACACGTCGGGTCGCTGCTGGGCGTGTATGTGATGGGCAAGGCGGCCACGCTCAACGCGGTGCGCGGCGATGTGATGATTCCGACCGTGGTGCATGACGAGCACTCGCAGAATACCTACCTGTTCCGCAACGCCTTCACCGCGGAGGATGTGTCTCCGTACCTGATCTACGGCACGGTGCTGGACAACCAGAAGTCGGTTTCGGTACTGGGCACCTTCCTCCAGAATGCCAACTTGATGGACGTGTTTTACACCGAGGGATTCACCGTTTTAGAGATGGAGGGTGGACCGTACTTGAGCGCCGTCTACGAAATGTACCGGCCCAAGCGGCATCCTTATAACGAGCTGGTCAACCTGTACGGCGTGCCCTTCGACGTCGGACTGCTGCACTACGCTTCGGACACGCCCTTGACCAAGGGCGAGAACCTGGGCGCAGGGACACTTTCTTACTATGGCATGGACAGCACCTACGCCACCAGCGTGGCCATCGCCCGGCGGATCTTCGCCCGGGAGCGCGAGCGGCTGGGAGCCTGAAAACATAAAAGCCCGGAGCGTTCAGCCCCGGGCTTTTTTTAAACGGCAGATAATTTACCGGCCGTCCAGCTGATCGCGCAGTTTGGCGGCGGTTTCCTGGAAGGTGGCCAGCTTCTGGCGCTCTTTATCAACCACGGCGGCCGGTGCGCGCTGGGCGAAAGGACTGGCCAGCAGGGTCTCCAGCCGGGCGATTTGCTCCTCGACCTCGCTCAGCTCCTTGCGCAGGCGCTGCTGCTCGGCTTCCGGGTCGACCAGGTCGGCCAGGGGCAGGTAGATCTCCACGCCCGAGACCACCAGCGAGATCTGGTTCTGGGGTTTCTCGTCCAGGCTGGCGGTGATGGTCAGCCGTTCGGGATCAATGGAGGCCAGGGCGGCGATGGCCTTCGCCTGGGCGGAAAGCACCGCCTCGCGCTCACCGGCGGCGATGATGGCGGGGATGCGCTTGCCCGGCGGGATGCGCTTTTCGGTGCGCAGGTTGCGGATGGCACGGATGACATCCTGCACCAGGCTGAACTGCGCGATCTTTTCCTCCTCCCAGCCCTCTGCCGGGTTGGGCAGCGGCCAGCCGGCCAGCATCAGGGCCTCCGGCCAGGGACTGCTCTTCGGCTCGAGCAGCGGGGAGTGCTCCCGGGCAGCGCGGGTGAGGTGCTGCCACAGCTCCTCGGTCACGAAGGGGGTGAAGGGGTGCAGCAGTCGCAGGCAGTCGTCCAGTACCCGGACCAGCGTCTGAGCGGTGTAGAAGGCCAGGTCGCCGCCCTCGGCCAGCTGCAGCTTGGCGATCTCCAGATACCAGTCGGCGAACTCGCCCCAGAAGAAGTCGTAGATCTGCCGCCCGGCCTCGCCGTACATGTGCGCGGCGAACAGGCGCTCGACGTCGGCCTCGAGCTGCTGCAGCCTGGCCCAGATCCAGGAGTCGGCCAGGGTCCAGTCGGGGTCGCCCTGCGGGGCGGACGGAGCCTGGTCGAGCGCGCCGATCACGAAGCGGCCGGCATTCCAGATCTTGTTGGCGAAGTTGCGGTTGGCCTCCACCTTGCGGGTGCTCAGGTTCATGTCGTTGCCCGGGGTGGAGCCTACCAGCAGGGTGAAGCGCAGCGCGTCGGTGCCCATCTCGTCCATCAGGATCAGCGGGTCGATCACATTCTCCTTGGTTTTGCTCATCTTCTGGCCGTGCTCGTCGCGGATCAGGCCGTGCAGGTAGACCACCTCAAAGGGCGGCTTGCCGGTGAACTCCAGGCCGAACATGATCATGCGCGCCACCCAGAAGAACAGGATGTCGTACCCGGTCTCCATCATGGTGGTGGGGTAGAAGTACTCATAATCGGGGGTATCTTCCGGCCAGCCCAGGGTGGAGAAGGGCCACAGGCCCGAGGAGAACCAGGTGTCGAGCACGTCCGGGTCCTGGCGCGGGTCCGGATGGCCGCACTTCGGGCAGGCGGTCGGGTCTTCGCGAGTCACGATAGTCTCGCCGCAGTTATCGCAGTACCACACCGGGATGCGGTGGCCCCACCACAGCTGGCGGCTGATGCACCAGTCCTGGATGTTCTCCAGCCAGTTGTAGTAGATCTTGGTGAAGCGCTCAGGCACGATCTGGATGCGGCCCTGCCGTACGGCTTCGAGAGCACGCTCGGCCAGCGGTTTCATGTTGACGAACCACTGGGTGGAGATCATCGGCTCGATGACCTCACCGCCGCGCTGGGAGCGGGGTACGTTCATCTGGTAAGGCTCTTCCTTAATCACCAGCCCGGCGGCGCGCATGTCCTCCCACAGGCGCTTGCGCGCTTCGAAGCGGTCCAGGCCCTGGTAGGGGCCGCCGTTCTCATTGATGCGCGCTTCCTGGTCCATGATGTTGATCATCTCCAGCCCGTGGCGCTGGCCGATAACGTAGTCGTTGGGGTCGTGCGCAGGGGTGATTTTGAGCGCGCCGGTGCCGAACTCGCGGTCCACGTACTCGTCGGCGATCACCGGGATCTCACGGCCCAGCATGGGCACCAGCGCTTTGCGCCCGACGTAGGCCCGGTAGCGGTCGTCTTCGGGGTGCACAGCCACGGCCGTGTCGCCCAGGATGGTCTCGGGACGGGTGGTGGAGACGGGAATGTAGTCCTCCGGGTTGTCGGCCATCTGGTACTTGAAGTAGTACAGCTTGCCCGGCTCCTGCGAGTACTCCACCTCCAGGTCCGAGACGGCGGTCTTCAGGCCGGGAGACCAGTTGATCATGCGCGGGCCGCGGTAGATCAGGCCCTTCTCGTACAGGCGCACGAAAGCCTCACGCACCGCCCGGGAGAGGCCCGGGTCCAGGGTGAAGCGCTCGCGGTCCCAGTCGCAGGAAGCGCCCAGGCGGCGAATCTGGCTGGTGATCAGCCCGCCGTATTTTTCCTTCCACTGCCAGGTGCGGCGGATAAACTCCTCGCGGCCGATAGCCTCGCGGCTGGTGCCTTCGCGGGCCAGCGCTTTTTCCATCTGCAGCTGGGTGGCGATGCCGGCGTGGTCCGTGCCCGGAATCCACAGGGCCGGCTCGCCCTTCATGCGGTGGTAGCGGATCATCAGGTCTTCCATGGCCACGAACATGGCATGGCCCAGATGCAGTTCACCGGTAACGTTCGGCGGGGGGATGGCGATGACGTAAGGCTTCTTCGACGGATCAAAATCCGGCTTTGCGGGGTCGTTGGAGGGCTTGAAGAAGCCCTTCTCCCACCACCACTTGTAGATGCGCTGCTCGGTGCTGGCAAAATTGTAGGTCTTGGGTAATTCGAATTTGGCCATTCTCCAGTTCTCCTGATAAAGACTGCCTTATAAAACAAAAATCCCTTCGTCCCAGCGAGGACGAAAGGAGCTGCCTTCCGCGGTACCACCTCGGTTCGCCCGGAGTGCCGGGCGCCCTTGTGCCAGCGCTAACGGGCTTACCCGTGCCGGTCTACTTGCCTTTTTGGCTTTCTTCGGCACCAGGACCAGGCGACTTCAGCGGGGAACTGCTGCGGACGCTTCCAGCCGGTGACGTTCCTTCTCTATCAGCGTGCCTGTCCGCTTACTCCTCCTGGTCAGAGGATTCGCAAATTGTGATCAGATTATAACGAGGTTGACCTCGTTCGTCAAAGGGAGTTTTGCAGGATTCTGGATGGATGCGGCCTCCAGCCCTGTCGATAAAAAAACGGGACGGACTGAAAGTCCGTCCCGATAAAGACCGGTATCGTAAGCAGGAGCTTACTATCAGCGTTCGACGTCCCCCAGGATCTGGTCGATGCGGTCGAGCAGGTCCGGCGTCAGCTTATCCGGCACCTCGGCGGCGGCGATGTTCTCGTCAAACTGCTCCAGCCGGGTCGCACCGGTAATCACGCTGCTGACGTCCTTGCGACGCAGGATCCAGCCGATGGCCAGCTGGGCGGTGGTGTAGCCCAGCTCACTGGCCAGGGCGGTCAGCAGGCGCACCCTGGAGATGCGCTCCGGGGTAATGCGGTTGCGCATGTAAGCCATATCCGGCAGCGACGCGCGGCTGCCCGGCGGAATCCCCTCGTTGTACTTGCCGGTCAGGATGCCGTGGAAAAGGGGGCTAAAGGTCACCAGTCCCAGGCCGAACTCGCGCGCCAGGGGAGCCAGCTCATCCTCTACGCGGCGGCGGTGGAACATGTTGTACTGCGGCTGCTCCACGGTTGGCGGGATCAGCCCGTACTGCCGCGCGGTACCGATTGCCTGGCTCACCTGGGCCGCATCCCACTCCGACGTGCCCCAGTAGAGGATCTTGCCCTGGTGGATCAGGTCGGACATGGTGCGCACCACCTCTTCGATGGGCGTGTCCGGGTCGTAGCGGTGGCAGAAGTACAGGTCGAGGTAATCCGTGCCCAGGCGGCGCAGCGAGGCGTGGACCGACTCGGTGATGTGCTTGCGAGACAGGCCGCGCCCGTTCGGACCCGGCATGGTGGGCCAGAAGACCTTGCTGCTGATCACAAGCGCCGGGCGGGGCAGGTCGCGGATGGCTTTGCCCAGCACCTCCTCCGAGCGGCCGTTGGCGTACACGTCGGCCGTGTCGAAAAAGTTCACCCCGGCATCGTAGGCGGTGTGGATCAGGTCGTTAGCCACCTGTTCTTCGATCTGGTTGCCGAAGGTGATCCAGGTGCCGAAGGAGATTTCACTGACTTTCAGGCCGGAGCGGCCCAGGCGGCGGTAGTGCATGGCTTATTCCGGGTCGGAGGTTTCTTCAGATGCGGGCGCGCCAATCCCCAGCGGGCTCCACTTGCTGGCGTCCGCGCGCAGGCGGTGCGCGCCGCCGCCGCGGTTGTGCAGCTCGTCAAAGCCCTCCGGCTTGATGAACATGTCCTCGCCTTCCAGCAGGCCCAGCACGCCGGACTGGCCCGGCTCAATGCGTTTGGCTTTGCAGAACTCGCAGGTGGACGGGTCGTGCGGCTTGTAGGTGAGCGGTTCCTCGTAGGTAGTGATGTAACCCTCGTAGTTGCGCAGCACCACTTTGTGGTCGGATTCGCTGATCCGGTAGTTGGGCATCAGCGGGATCTTGCCGCCGCCGCCCGGGGCGTCCACCACGTAGGTGGGAATGGCGTAGCCGGAGGTATGCCCGCGCAGCCCTTCCATAATCTCGATGCCCTTGGACACCGGGGTGCGGAAGTGACCGGCGCCCTCCACCAGGTCGCACTGGTAAAGATAGTAAGGCCGCACGCGGATGCGCACCAGCTCGTGGACCAGCTGGCGCTGCAGGTGCACGCAGTCGTTGATGCCCGCCAGCAGAACCGACTGGTTGCCCAGCGGGATGCCCGCCCGGGTCAGCTTATCGGTGGCCTCGGCCAGCTCCTTGGTGATCTCATTGGGGTGGTTGACGTGGATGTTCATCCACAGCGGGTGATACTTCTGCAGCATGTCGGTCAGCTCGTCGGTGACGCGCATGGGCATGAACACCGGCACGCGTGTACCGATGCGGATGATCTCGATATGCGGGATCTCGCGCAGGCGGCTGAGCAGCTCCTCCAGCAGCTTCGGGGCCAGGGTCAGCGGGTCGCCGCCGGAGAGCAGCACGTCGCGCACCTGAGGAGTGCGCTTGAGGTATTCGATCTGCATCTCAAATTCGGCGCGGGAGAAGGTGGCGGAGGGATCACCGACGATGCGCGAGCGGGTGCAGTAGCGGCAGTAGGAGGCGCACTGGGTGGTCACCAGCATCAGGACCCGGTCCGGGTAGCGGTGGACCAGCCCGGGGACGGGGGAGTGGCGGTCCTCGGCCAGGGAATCTTCCATCATCCCGGTGAAGGGCTTGATCTCCTCCGCGCGGGGCACGACCTGCAGGCGGATGGGGTCGTTGGGGTCGTCCGGATCGATCAGGGAGACAAAGTAGGGGGTGATGTCCACCCGGAACAGCCCCTGCGTGGAAAGGGCCTGGCGCTCGCTGTCGGTCAGGTTGAGCACCTGCTCAAAATCCTCGACCGAGTTCAGGCGGTGGCTCAGCTGCCAGCGCCAGTCGTTCCACTTCTCATCGGGAACATCGGCGTAAATGGGGGCTCGTTTAGAGACAAAAGCTCGAGGGGTCATCGGGTTGGCTCCTTGAATATCGGTCTAGAACTGGCGAAAGTCGAAAGGGGGAAAACGCACGGCGGTGATCAAGGGCCAGCCGTAGGAGGGTCGTGGTCCGTGCGGAAAAAACCGGCAAATGCTGAATCGAATAAGCCGATCATGGAATAATTGTAAATGAATTTGGTATTGAGGGCAAATTCAGGGGGAGGATAGGGCTTTGCGCCGCCGGCTGGCAGGGAACCTGTCCCTGCAAAGCGAAAAGCGGCGTTTCTTGACGGTCCTTTACAGGCGTGGTATCATTTATATCGTGCTTTTAGCACTCTAAGGGTTAGAGTGCTAAAGGGGTGAAAAATGCAGGAACTGACAGAGCGGCAAAAACTGATCCTAACGCTGGTCATTCACGAGTACGCTCGGAAGGCGGCGCCGGTTGGATCCAAGGAGCTGGTTGAGCAGCACAAGCTCAACATGTCTTCAGCCACCGTGCGCAACGAGATGGGCGTGCTGACCGAGATGGGCTATCTGCGCCAGCCGCACACGTCCGCCGGCCGCGTGCCGACCGAGGATGGCTACCGCTACTTTGTGGGACGGCTGGTGCGGTACCATGACCTGCCGGCGACCATGCGGCGCACCATCAGCCACCAGTTTTACCAGACCCGTCACGACGTGGAACAGTGGATGCGCCTGGCGGCTTCGGTGCTGGCGCAGCAGTCGCAGCAGGTGTCGCTGGTCACCGCGCCGCACCCTGAGTTTGCCGCGCTGAAACATCTGGAGCTGATATCCACCCGCGGCCGTCAGGTGCTGATGGTGCTGGTGATGATGGGCGGCGAGGTGAGCCAGCGCCTGGTGACCCTGCAGGAGCCGGTACCTCAGGAACAGCTCTCCGCCACCGCCGACCGCATCACGCGCCTGTACCAGGGCATGAAGTCGGATGAGATCAAGACCAACATGCACCTGGTGTCCGGGTTGGAGCGCGACATTGTCCTGCTGATCATCCAGGAGTTCAACCAGGCCGAAGCGCTGGCTGCCGGTGAAATATACATCGACGGGCTGACCAACGTGCTTTCACAGCCGGAGTTCGGCTCCAGCGAAGCCCGGCGGGCGCTTCGCCTGCTGGAAGAGCGCTCCCTGCTGCAGGATCTGCTGGCCCGCACCGTGCTCGAAGAATCTCCGGGCGGGGTGCAGGTGCTGATCGGCGGCGAAGGAACCTGGGAAGACCTGCGCCAGTGGTCGGTGGTGCTGGGCAAGTACGGCGCGCCCGGCCTGGCTACCGGCACGCTGGGCGTGCTGGGCTCCATGCGCATGCCCTACGGCCACACCATTTCGGTGGTGCGCTTCCTTTCCGGGCTGTTGAGCGACATGGTGAGTGAAAACCTGGTGGACGATGAGCTGTCAGGCTTAGTAGATGAGGTGGATCAATGATCGATGAGGAGATGAGAAAGGACCAACCAGAAGAACCACGCAGTGAACATAACGAACCGGATGGTCAGGCCCAATCCAACGCCCGTCAACCCGACGGCGGCAGTCCGCAAGCGCAGCCACCCGTGAATGAGGCGGAAGAAGCGCCCGTCGAGGAACCCACCGAAAACACAATTGAGAAGGAAATGGAAACCATTAAAGCCGAGCTGGAACAGGCTCAGGTCAAGTGCAAGGAATATTTTGAAGGCTGGCAGCGAGAGCGGGCAGACTTTATCAACTACAAGAAGCGCATCGACCGCGAACAGGCGCAGATGCGGCAGGACATCGCCGGGTCGGTCATCAAGCAGTATCTGGTGATCCTGGATGACCTGGAGCGGGCGCTGGCCCACCGGCCGGCCGACGGCCAGGCCGGCAGCTGGGCCGACGGCATCGAGCTGATCTACCGCAAGCTCAAAGGCGTGCTGGAGGCCGAAGGCCTGAAGCGTATTCCGGCTGAAAATGCCGAGTTCGACCCCAACCTGCATGAGGCCGTGTCACATGAAGACAGCGCCGACCACAAGAGCGGCACGGTGATCGAAGTGCTGCAGCAGGGATACATGATCGGAGACCGGGTGCTTCGCCCGGCTTTGGTGAGAGTTGCTCGTTAGGAGATAGACAATGGCAAAAATCGTTGGTATTGATCTGGGAACCACCAACTCCGTCGTTGCGGCCATGGTCGGCGGTGAGCCGGTCGTCATTCCGGCTGCCGAGGGGGAGCGTCTGGTTCCGTCCGTCGTCGCCGTCAACAAGAACCATGAACGACTGGTGGGCCGTGCAGCGCGCAACCAGGCCATCGTCAATCCAGAAAACACCATTTCATCCATTAAGCGCTTCATGGGGCGCAAGTACGAGGATGAGGAAGTGCAGCGCACCATGCAGCGCGTGCCCTACACGGTCACCAAGGCCCCCAACGGGGACGTGCGTGTGATGATGGACGGGCGGGAGTACTCTCCTCCGGAAATCTCAGCCATGATCCTGGGCAAGCTGAAGGCGGATGCCGAGGCTTACCTCGGCGAGCCGGTCACCCAGGCGGTGATCACGGTCCCGGCTTACTTCAATGACGCGCAGCGCAACGCCACCAAGGACGCTGGCAAGATCGCCGGGCTGGAAGTGCTGCGCATCATCAACGAGCCGACCGCTTCCTCTCTGGCTTACGGGCTGGACAAGAAGAAGAACGAAATTATCGCGGTTTATGACCTTGGCGGCGGCACGTTCGATATCTCCATCCTGGACGTGGGCGAGGGGGTCTTCCAGGTCAAGGCCACCAGCGGCGATACCTTCCTGGGCGGCGACGACTTCGACCTGCGCATCATGGACTACCTGATCAACGAGTTCAAGCGCGAGACCGGCATCGACCTGCGCAATGAGCGACAGGCGCTGCAGCGCTTGAAGGAGGCCGCGGAAAAGGCCAAGATCGAGCTGTCGACCGTGATGCAGACCGAAATCAACCTGCCCTACATCACCGCTGACGCCACCGGACCCAAGCACCTGGTGATGACCCTGACCCGCGCCAAGCTGGAGCAGCTCACCGAGGACTTGATCCAGCGCTCGCTGGAGCCGGTTCGCCGGGCGCTGTCGGATGCCGGGCTGAAGCCCTCCGACGTGAACGAAGTGGTGCTGGTGGGCGGCATGACCCGCATGCCCGCCGTGCAGGAAGCGGTGCGGCGGCTGTTCGGCAAGGACCCGCACAAGGGCGTCAACCCGGATGAGGTGGTCGCCATCGGCGCGGCCATCCAGGGCGCGGTGCTGGGCGGCGAGGTCAAGGACATCCTGCTGCTGGACGTCACCCCGCTGACCCTGTCGGTCGAGACGCTGGGCGGCGTGGCCACCCCGCTCATCGAGCGCAACACCACCATCCCGGCCCGCAAGAGCCAGATCTTCTCCACCGCCGCCGACAGCCAGACTTCGGTGGAGATCCACGTGGTGCAGGGCGAGCGCCCCATGGCGGCGGACAACAAGTCGCTGGGCCGCTTCATCCTTGACGGCATTCCGCCGGCGCCGCGCGGCATCCCGCAGATCGAGGTGACCTTCGATATCGACGCCAACGGCATCCTCAACGTGACCGCGGCCGACAAGGCCACCGGGCGCAGCCAGCACATCACCATCACCGCCTCTTCCGGCCTGAGCGACCAGGAAGTGGAGCGCATGCGCCAGGAGAGCGAAAAGAACGCCGAGGCCGACCGCCGCAAGAAGGAGCTGGTCGAGACCCGCAACCACGCGGATAATCTGGTTTACACCGCCGAGAAGACGCTGCGCGACTACGCCGACAAGATCCCGGCGGACGTTAAGGAAGAAGTGGAGAAGAAGGCTGCCCGCGTGCGCGAGGTGATGAGCACCGACAACATCGAGCAGATCCGCCAGGCCACCGACGAGCTGGGTCAGGTGATCCAGAAAGTCGGCAGCACCATGTACCAGCAGCCGGGCGCCGGCCCGCAGGGCGGTGACGGCTCCGCGCCGGGCGGGCAGACCGGCCAGGGCGGACCGGATGAAGATGTGGTTGAAGGAGAGTTCAAGAATCTGTAACCTGTCCGGGCTTCCGGCCCTGACTGGTAAAATTGGATGACCTTTTACTTCCTGGCGGGTTCTGACCCCGGTCAGAACCCGCCAGGCAATGATGTCGGTTTTCGCAAAGGATGAGTTTACGGTAAGCCCATGGCACAACGTGATTATTATGAAATTCTGGGTGTTGGGCGTGATGCGACGGCAGAGGAGCTGAAATCTGCCTTCCGCCAGAAGGCACGCCAGTATCACCCGGATGTCAACAAGGCCCCGGACGCGGAAGAGCGCTTCAAGGAACTGAACGAAGCCTACGCGGTGCTCTCCGATCCGGAAAAACGGGCCGCATACGATCGCTATGGTCATGCCGGTGTGAATGGAATGGGCGGAGCGCCGGACTTTTCCACCATGGACTTCTCGGACATTTTCGAGGAGTTCTTCGGCGGCTTTACCGGTATGGGCGGCTTTGGCCGCCGCCAGCGCAACGCGCCCCGCCGTGGTGCCGATATCAACCAGGTGGTCACGCTCACCTTTGAAGAAGCCGTTTTCGGGGTGGACAAGGAAATTGAGATCACCCGCGACGAAGTCTGCCGCACCTGCGGCGGGTCCGGCGCGGAGCCGGGCACCCGGCCGGTGCGCTGCGCCACCTGCGGCGGACAGGGTGAGGTCCGCCAGGTGCGCCAGACCTTCCTCGGTTCCATGGTTCAGGTGACCACCTGCCCGAACTGCAATGGGCGGGGTGAAGTCATCGAGACGCCCTGCCGCACCTGCCGGGGCCGCGGGCTGGAGCGGCGCACGGTGAAAAAGACCGTCGCCATCCCCGCCGGCGTGGACAAGGGCATCCAGATTCGCTTTGCCGGCGAAGGCCAGCCGGGCATCAACGGCGGGCCGCACGGCAATCTGTACATTGAAATTGACGTCAAGCCGCACAAGTTCTTCCAGCGCAAGAAGAACGACATTGTGCTCAACCTGACCATTAACATCGCCCAGGCGGCGCTGGGGGCGGAGGTGGAAGTGCCCACCATCGACGGCACCACCAAACTGACCATTCCGCCGGGGACGCAGCCGGGCAAGGTCTTTACCATCCGGGGCAAGGGTGTTCCTTATCTGCGCAGCAGCGCCCGGGGCGACCAGCTGGTGATCACCAATGTGGAAGTTCCCACCCGGCTGACCTCTGAACAGCGCAAGCTGCTGGAGCAGCTGGCCCGGACCCTGGGAACCGAGGTCAAGCCGCAGGAAAAGAATTTCTTCGATGTGCTCAAGGAGGTGCTGGGTGGCTGAGGCCCGCTGGATGGAAGTGTCGCTGACCGTGGACGGCGAGCAGGCGGAAGCCGTCGCCGAGACCATCGGCCGGTTCACCTCGCAGGGAGTTGTGGTCGAACAGGCCGTCGGGTTTGTGGACGAAGAAGATGAAGGCACGCCCACCGGTCCGGTGCGGGTGTACGGCTACATCGTTGTGGATGAGCACCTGGAAGAGACCCGCCAGCGGCTGGACGAGGCGCTGTGGCATCTGGGGCAGATTCTGCCGCTGCCTGAGGCGACCTACCGGCCCATCCAGGATCAGGACTGGATGGAGGCCTGGAAGAAGCATTATCATCCCATCCCCATCGGCGAAAAGCTGATTGTGGTGCCGGCCTGGATCGAGCCCACCGTCCCCGACCGGGTGGCGGTGCGCATCGACCCCAGCATGGCCTTCGGTACCGGGACGCACCCCACCACGCAGCTGTGCCTGGCCATGGTGGAACGGGTGGTTCGCCCGGGGCAGCCGGTGATCGACGTTGGCTGCGGTTCGGGGATTCTGTCCATTGCCGCGCTCAAGCTGGGGGCTTCGCATGCTCTGGCGGTGGACATCGACAACGCCTCCGTCAAGGCCACCCGCGAGAATGCCGAGGCCAACGGGGTGCTGGCCGGGGTGGAAACCGGCCGCGGGTCGGTGACGGAGATCCGTGAAGGACATTTCTCCATCGGCAAGGCGCCCGTGGTGCTGGCCAACATTCTGGCGCCGGTCATCATCCGCCTGTTCGATGACGGCCTGGCCGACCTGGTCGAGCCGGGCGGACAGCTGGTGCTCTCCGGCATCCTCGACGAACAGGCCGGGCGTGTGCGCGAAGCGGCCGAAGCGCACGGCATGCGCTACACCGACACGCTCCAGATGAACGACTGGGTGGCGCTGCTGTTCACGAAGGAATAATCCGCCCGCGAGCGGGCGCGGCTGTTTCTCTTCTCCCTCTCCCGGCGATATACAATAAAGGAAAGGCTGTTTTCACCTGCAAGGAGACGGTTATGCAGGGACTGGAAGCAATTGGCAGGCTGCTGGTTCTGATGGGGGTGATGATCACCCTGGTCGGGGCGTTATTATGGCTGGGCGGCCGGTTTTTCGGCTCCACGGAGCTGCCCGGCACCATCCGCATTGAAACGCAGGGGCTGACCTGCGTCTTTCCGCTGCTGGCATCCATTGTGATCAGCATCGTCCTCACCGTGGTGCTCAACATCCTGGTGCGCCTGTTCAACCGCTGAGGCGCTGCGAGAATCTAGGTGTGTACCAGACAGAAAAACGGCTGCCAGCCTGGGCAATTATGTTACACTTAACCGGTTTTGGACCATCCAATTTGATATCGTATCGGAGGTAGAGCATGCCCGCGAAGAGAGAGACTTATCCCGTAGAGGTCAACGGGATCAAGAGAGATCTGCGCCTGTTTGAGGTCAAGCCGGGGTTGAAAATCGCCATCCTGAACATCCTGGGTGACACCGAATTCGTCCGGGCCTGCGCCGAGGGACTGGCTGAAAAACTGCGCCAGGTGAACTTCGACGTGCTGGTCACCGCGGAGACCAAGAGCATCCCGCTGGCTCATAAACTGTCCGAAGCGCTGAACATCCCCTACGTTGTGCTGCGCAAGTCCTACAAGCCCTACATGGGCGATGCGCTGCAGGCGGAGACCCTCTCCATTACCACCGGCGAGCCGCAGACGTTGTTCCTGGATGAAAAGGACCGCCATCTGATGGAAGGCAAGCGCGTGGTGGTGGTGGACGACGTGATCAGCACCGGCTCGACGCTGCAGGGCATGCGCATGCTGCTGCAAAAGGCCGGCGCCGAAGTGGTGGCCGAAGCCGCCATCTTCACCGAGGGCGAGCGGGCCAGGTGGCACGACATCATCTCGCTGGGCCACCTGCCGGTGTTTACCGATTAGCTCTTTTTCGACCCTGTGATTAAGGCGAGCGCGCAGCTCGCCTTTTTGCTTACTTCAGGCGCTCGACGCGCGCGCCCTGCGAGGCCCGGCAGAGGTAAATCTCGGCCTGGTGGCCGGTGGCCTCCTGATAATCGACGGCCAGCGACTCCATGAAATCGTCGACCTCGTCCTCATCCACCAGGTTCACCGTGCAGCCGCCGAATCCAGCCCCGGTCAGCCGCGCCCCGTAGCAGCCGGGCAGGTTGGCAGCGATTTCGACCAGCGTGTCCAGCTCCGGGATGGAGACCTGGTACAGGTCGCGCAGCGAGGCATGCCCCTCCAGCATCAGCTGGCCGAAGCAGACCGCGTCGCCCTGTTCCAGGCAGCGGGCGGCCCGCTCCACCCGGGCAATTTCCTCCACTACGTGCTGCGCGTAGGTGCGTACCGGTTCCCGGAGCAGGCTCGCGTGCTCCCGGAAGGTCTCCGGCGGCACATCGCGCAGCGCTTTCACTCCCGGCAGCTTTTCGCCCAGCAGGCGCGCGGCCTCCTCGCAGGCGGCCCGGCGGTCGTTGTAGTTGGAATCGGCCAGGCTGCGCCGCACAGTGGAATCGGCGATCACCAGCGCGGTGTGCGGCGGCAGGGGCACGGCCCGCCAGGCCAGCGAGCGGGTGTCAAAGTACAGCGCGTGCCCGGCAACGCCGTTGACCGAGGCAAACTGGTCCATCAGCCCGCAGTTGACGCCCACATACTGGTTTTCAGCCAGCTGGCACAGTCGGGCCAGCTGCACCGGGTCGATCGACCAGGCGCACATGGCCTGCCAGCCGGCTGCGAAGGCGACTTCGACTGCCGCCGAGGAGCTCAATCCTGCCCCGATGGGGATGTCCGAGGTGAACACCCCGCGGAATCCGATGACCGGCAGGCCCACCTTTTTGGCCGCCCAGGCCACACCTGCCGGGTACAGCGCCCAGGCGGGCAGGGGGCTGTTGGTCACGTCCACCTTTTTTTCCAGGTCCAGCAGGGAGAAGGTGACTTCCTGGTTCAGGTCCAGGGCGACCAGATGCACCTCGTTCCCCTGGCCGGGCTCGATCGCCAGTTTGACGGTCCGGTCGATGGCGGCCGGGAGGACCACGCCGTCGTTGTAGTCCACGTGCTCGCCCAGCAGGTTGACACGTCCAGGTGCGGTGACCTTGAGGGTGGCGGAAGGGAGCGGAAGGGTGAACATGCTAATCTTCCTTCGTCTGGCTGGTGATCAAGGCAAGCTTCTGCTTTCTGGTCAGGGCTTTCAGCCGTCTTTCCCGCCGCAGGGCAGCCGGGCGATCGTCCACCGGTTCCACGTACACCAGACGAACCGGCCCGTGCTGCCGGGTGTAGCGAGCGCCGCGGCCCGCATTGTGCTGCCGGGTGCGGCGCTCGGGATCGGTGGTCCATCCTGTGTAGAAGGTGCCGTCGGAACACTCGACGATGTAGCAGAAAAACGGCATGCTACTTTTTGTCCTCTTTCTTCGGGCGCAGGCCAAACAGCCGCCCGAACACCTCACCCCGGGCGGGCAGCTCCACTTTCTCCCCGGCCATATCCCACACGCCAGCCCTGCGGTCACTGAGCCATTTCTCGCGGCTCTCCAGCGCGGTTTCCAGGAACTCGTGCAGCCCGTCCTGATCCTGGCCGGCGATCAGGTCGCGGGCTTCCTGCAGCGTCTGGATCATGTCATCGAGCATGCGGATGGTGTTTTCAGCGTTGAGCAGGGCGAACTGGCCGTAGCGCTTGCGCTCGATCGGGTCGGCGATCGGGCTGGTGGCGTCCAGAAAGGCCCGTCCGGCTACCTTGCGGCCTTCGCGCCAGCTGGGCTGGTCGGTGATGGCGTGCAGCAGCGCGGCGGCAGTCAGGCGGGGGAGTACGTCCGCGGCGGCCATCAGCCCGTCGAACTCGTAGGGGTCGGCGTAATAGGGCTGCGCGCCGATCAGGGCAGTGATATCAGAGGCCAGCCTGAGCGCGTCCGGGTGGGTGGTGGCCGGCGCGGTGATGGCCATCAGGCTGTTCTTGAACAGGTCGGCCCGCGCGCTGTCCAGCCCTTCGTCCATTTCCTGCAGGTATTCCGGGTTCAGGCTTGGGGACATGGTCAGGTAGTAGCGCTCTGGCGGCAGCAGTTCCTTCACCCAGCCGGCGATGGCGACCTTGCTGGCAGAGGTGTCCAGGATGACCGCGCCCGGCTTGAGGGCTGGAGCGATGATTTCGAGCGCCTGGCGGACCTCATCCAGGGGCAGGGCCAGCACCACGATGTCGGCTCCCTCGACGGACGCCTCTATGTTGTGCACGCTCTTGTCCAGCGCGCCCATTTTCACCGCTTTGCGCAGCGTGGCGAGGTCGGCGTCTGTGCCGGTGCGCTCAATCTGGTCCTTGTATGACTGCAGAGCCAGGCCCAGGGACGCGCCAACCCGCCCCATGCCGATAATGGTCATTTGAATGGACATGTTTACACTCCAACGAGGAAGGAATAGAGGTTTCTCAGAGCGGGGCCGATGACTGCGCCGATAATGTCCAGCCCGACATAGCGCGGCAGAAACACGATTGCCAGCAGGATGATCGGGCCGTAGGGGCGGATGGTCTGAAACCAGCCGTCGAAGGGCGGCGGCAGGAAGTATTCTGCGATCTTGTCCCCGTCCAGCGGGGCGATGGGCAGCAGATTGAACAGCATCAGCGCCAGATTGATAATGATAAAGGTGGAGGTGAACTCAAACAGGCTGGGGAGGAAGCCGCTGCTGAAGGAGAAGGGGACCAGTCCCAGCCGCAGGGGGATGGCGGCCAGGATGGCCAGCCCCAGGTTGGACATCGGCCCGGCCAGCGCCACCAGCATGAGCGCGGCGGAGGAGCGGCGGCTGAGGGCGTAGGGGTTGACCGGAACCGGCCGCGCCCAGCCAAAACCGGCGAACACCAGCAGCAGCGATCCCATCAGGTCCAGGTGTGCAAGGGGGTTGAGCGTCAAACGCCCGTTGAGCCGGGGGGTGTCGTCGCCGTAAGCGTTGGCGACAAAGGCGTGAGCAAACTCATGGACCGAGAAGGCGATCACCAGCACGATGATCCTGGAAATGAGATCCTGAACGGATAAACCTAGCATGCCGGTGAAGTCCTCTCCTCCTCTAGACCTTGGGAAAAATTATAACATGGGTGATATAATCTTTTCGTGTTACCCGACCTCGAGCTCAACGACCGGGTGCGCCTGCGCAAACCCCACCCCTGCGGTAGTTACGACTGGAAGATCGTTCGTCTGGGAGCCGATATCGGGCTGGAATGCCTGGGGTGCGGGCGGCGGGTGCTGCTGTCACGCCGCGAGCTGTCGCGGCGGCTGAAGCTGGTGCTCCCGCGGGAGCCCGGAGAGCCGGCCGGGTGACCGTGAGCCCCCGCTCCGCAAAGCGAGTTATAATCGTCCTATATGCCGATCCTCGACGCCAACACTCTGGAATTCTTCAGCCGCTCGGCAGATCAAACCCGCCGGCTGGGCATGCGCCTGGGCTCGCTGCTGCAGCCCGGTGATCTGGTGTGCCTGACCGGTGACCTGGGGGCCGGGAAAACCACGCTGGTGCAGGGGATTGCCCAGGGCTGGGGGGCCATTGATCCGGTCTCCAGCCCCACATTTGTGATTGAGAACATATACCGGCGGCCTGACGGCCAGTCGCTGCATCATCTGGATGCCTATCGCCTGCAAAGCCCGCTGGAGGCGGAAGACCTGGATATTGAAGCCATGATCCAGGATGGGCCCATGGTGATCGAATGGGCGGAGCGCATTCGCCCCGTCCTGCCGGGTGAGCACCTCTGGGTGGACCTGCGCTGGGTGGCTGAGGAACAGCGGGGGATGCGTTTTTCTCCCAGCGGCGCCCGGTACGAGAAGATGGTTGCTGATTTTCGCAAGCGGGTATTTGGAGGCTGATGGTGTTACTGGCAGTCGATACCTCCACCCAGTGGACAGGCCTGGCGCTGTACGATGGGGAGCAGGTACTCGGTGAGATTGTCTGGCGGACCCGTGCGCATCACACCGTGGAGCTGGCGCCCGCCATTCAGGAATTATTGAAGCGCAGCGAAGCCAGCGTGCAGGACCTGCGCGCCCTGGCGGTGGCGCTGGGGCCTGGCTCCTTCACCAGCCTGCGCATTGGACTGGCCGCCGTCAAGGGTCTGGCCCTGGCGCTGCAGATTCCCATCGTCGGGATCCCCAGCCTGGACGTGGTCGCCGCCGCGCAGCCGGAAAGCGAGCTGCCTTTGCTGGCTGTGCTGCAGGCCGGGCGGGGGCGTCTGGCCTGTGCCCGCTACCAGTACGCCGGCCGGGGCTGGAGCGTGCAGAGCGAACCAGCCGCCGCCACTGCCGAGCAGCTGCTGGAAACGCTGGAAACGCGCACTCTGATCGCCGGCGAGCTGACCGCCGCCGACCGGCAGGTGTTCAACCGCAAGCGCAAATATGCAAAACTGGTTTCACCGGCCCGCTCGCTGCGCCGCCCGTCCTTCCTGGCCGAGCTTGGCTGGCAGCGCTGGCAGAAAGGCGCGGTTGACGAGGTGATCGGCCTGGCGCCGATCTATCTGCACACTGCTGAGGCCATTCCCGAGCCATAAAGGCGGAGCGCCTGTGGAAGTCACCATCCGCCCCATGGCCGTCGAAGACATCCCGCAGGTGCACGAGATCGACGTGCGCTCCTTCCCGCTGCCCTGGTCCGAGCGCTCCTACCTGTTTGAGGTGCGGGAAAACCAGTCTTCGCGCTGCTGGGTGGCGGAAGTGGAAGAGGATGGCCGCCGTTTGGTGGCGGGCATGCTGGTGCTCTGGCTGCTGGTCGACGAAGCGCACATCGGTACCATCGCCGTGCATCCCGATTACCGGCAGCACCGCATCGGCCAGCGCCTGCTGGCGGCCGGCCTGCTGGATGCCCATTCCTCAGGCGCGCAGAAGAGCTTTCTGGAGGTGCGCCGCTCGAATGCGGCGGCTCAGGCTCTGTACCGGCGCTTCGGGTATGAAATCGCCGGCGTCCGCCCGCGCTATTACCGGGACAACGGGGAGGACGCTTTTCTGATGAACCTGGACAATCTGGACCCGGCGCGGCTGCGCCAGCTGCTGGTGCCGGTCCGGGAGTGACCGTGGGAGGTGAAGACATGGAAGCGGAGGTATTGGCGGAGATAGCGAGGGAAGTCTCGGTGTGCACCAGGTGCAAGCTGCACCACTCGCGCAAGCGGGCGGTGCCCGGTGAAGGCCCGGCGAACGCGCAGATCATGTTCATCGGTGAGGGCCCGGGGTTCTATGAAAACGAGCAGGGACGGCCGTTTGTCGGCCAGGCCGGCAAGTTTCTGGATGAACTGCTCCAGCGGGCGGGGCTGAAGCGCAGCGAGGTGTTCATCACCAATGTGGTCAAGTGCCGCCCGCCCGGCAACCGCGACCCCGAACTGGACGAGCTGCAGGCCTGCGGTGCGTATCTGGAGCGGCAGATCGCCGCGATCAACCCGCTGGTGATCGTCACCCTGGGCCGTTTTTCGATGGCGCGCTACTTCCCCACTGCCCGCATCAGCGCGGTGCACGGCCGCCCGGGCTGGGTGGGGGGCCGGCTGGTGGTGCCCATGTTCCACCCGGCCGCGGCGCTGCACCAGCCCAGCCTGAAGGAGGCGGTGCTGCAGGACTTCTCCCGCCTGCCCGCGGCGCTGGAGCATGCCAGGCAGGCCCGGGAAAAGCAGCGCATCGAGGAAGAGAAGAAAAACCCGCCCAAATCGCAGCAGCCCATCCAGTACACGCTATTCTAAGAGGTTCATAATACACCGGCGAGAAAAATCCGGATATAATCCAGTGGATTATGCGATGCTGCGTCGCCCGGTATACCGGTATTCTTAACATTAAGGCTCCGAACGGCAGGCGCGAGCAGGGGGACACGTACACAGCCCTGACTGAAAAGGACGAAAACCATGAGTAACGTTACACGTGATGTGCTGGTAAAGAAGCTGCAGGACCGCACCGCCAGAGTCGCGGTGATCGGAATGGGATATGTGGGGCTGCCGCTGGCCACGGTGTTTGCTGAGGCCGGCTTTGAGGTCACCGGGGTGGACCCGGTGGCGGAGAAAATGGAGGCGCTGAACCGCGGGGAGAGCTACATTCTGGACGTCCCCTCGGAGCAGGTTGCCCGCCTGGTGAAGGCCGGCAAGCTGAAAGGCACCACCGATTACGCCGTGCTGTCGGAAATGGACGCGGTCTCGATCTGCGTGCCCACCCCGCTGCGCAAGACCGGCGATCCGGACCTCTCGTATATCTCCAGCGCGACAGAAAGCCTGGCTCCCTACCTGCACGAAGGCATGGTGGTCGTCCTTGAGTCTTCCACTTACCCGGGCACCACGCGCGAGATGGTGCTGCCCCAGTTGAACTGCCGCTACGGTCTGGAGGTGGGCCGCGATTTCTTCCTGGCTTTCAGCCCGGAGCGGGTGGACCCCGGCCGCAAGGACTGGACCACCAAGAACACGCCCAAAGTGGTGGGCGGGATCACCGAGGCCTGCTCTGACGTGGCCACCTGCTGGTATGAACAGGCGCTGGACACGGTGGTGCGGGTGTCGTCCACTGAAGTGGCTGAGATGGCCAAGCTGCTGGAAAACACCTTCCGCATGATCAACATTGGCTTGGTCAACGAGCTGGCCATCATGTGCGACCGCCTTGGCGTGGACGTTTGGGAAGTCATCGACGCGGCGGCGACCAAGCCGTTCGGCTTCATGAAGTTCACCCCCGGGCCTGGGCTGGGAGGGCACTGCATCCCCATCGACCCGCTGTACCTGTCCTGGAAGATGCGCTCGCTGAATTACACCGCCCGCTTCATCGAGCTGGCCTCAGAGATCAACACTTCCATGCCGCGCTTTGTGCTGGGCCGTATTACGGACGCGCTCAACAACCAGGGCAAGCCGGTGAAGGGAAGCAGGGTGCTGCTGCTGGGGGTGGCCTACAAGCCCAACATCGACGATCTGCGCGAAAGCCCGGCGCTGGACCTGATTCACCTGCTGAAGGAGAAGGGCGCGCAAGTCTCCTATTATGATCCGCACATCCCGCATATTCACGCGGACGGTGACATCGAGGAGATGGACTCGGTGACCGACTGGCGGGCCGAGGTGCAGGCCGCCGACTGCGTGGTGATTGTGACCAACCATAAGGTGTTCGATTACCCGGCCATTCTCGAACTGTCCCGCTGCGTTGTGGACACGCGCAATGCGCTGGGCGAGGCCGGCAAGAAGAGCGACAAGGTGGTGAGGCTGTAATGTCCAAATACCTGGTGACGGGGGCGGCCGGTTTTATCGCCTCCCGTGTATGCGAGGCCCTGCTGGATGAAGGGCACCAGGTCGTGGGGGTGGACAACCTCAACGACGCCTACGATCCAAGAATAAAAGAGTACCGCCTGAACCTGCTTTTGGAGCGGGAGGGTTTCTGCTTCCGCAAAGCGGATATTTCCGACAGGCAGCAGGTGGACAGCCTGGAGGAGGATGTGCAGGGGGCCAGCGCGGTGATCAACCTTGCGGCGCGGGCCGGCGTGCGCTCCAGCGTCGAAGACCCCTGGCTGTATTACGCCACCAACCTGACCGGGACGCTGAACCTGCTCGAGCTGTGCCGGCGGACCGGGATCCAGAAGTTCCTGCTGGCGTCCACCTCGAGCGTGTACGGCGAGAACGCGCCCATCCCCACGCCCGAAAGCGCGGACAGCGACCGGCCCCTGCAGCCGTACGCCGCCAGCAAGAAGGCCGCCGAGATCCTGGCCTACAGCTACCATTACCTGCACGGGCTGGACGTGAGCGTGGTGCGCTATTTCACCGTGTACGGCCCGGCCGGGCGGCCGGATATGGTCATGTTCCGCTTCTGCCAGTGGGTGGCCGAGGGGCGCACGGTGTACATCAACGGCGACGGCACCCAGTCGCGCGGCTTCACCCATGTCGATGACATCGCCCGGGGGACGATCCTGGCCCTGCAGCCGGTGGGGTATGAGGTTTTCAACCTGGGCGGGCACGAGCAGATGACCATCAACGAGCTGCTGGCGCTGATGGAGCGCCTGATCGGAAAGAAGGCGCAGATCGTGCGCCTGCCCCGCCATCCGGCGGACATGCTGACCAACTATGCAGACGTCACCAAAGCCAGACAAATGTTGGGCTGGGAGCCAAAGGTCGGGCTCCATGAGGGGGTTTCAAGCCTGGTGGACTGGTACATGGACAACCGTGAACTGGCCAGCCAGGTGTTGACCCCATGAGCCTCTTCCGCCGTATTCGTGACCTCGCGCCGGCCGATCCGCTGATGCGGAAGGTGCTGCGCAACACAGGCTACCTGTTCAGCGGGAGCATGGCCAGCACCGCCCTGAACGCGGTGCAGGGGATTCTGGTGCCGGTGGCGCTCGGCGCGGTCGGGTACGGCGTGTTCGGCCTGCTGATGTCCTTCGCTACCAGCGTCAACCGGCTGCTGTCCTTCCGTATGGGCGAGCTGGTCATCCGCTACGCGGGCGAGGCAATCTCGCTGGGCCAGAAGCAGCGCGCCTCGGCGATCATCCGCTTTGCCGGGCTGGTGGAGGTGCTCACCTCGATCACCGCCTACGCGCTGCTGGTCCTGCTCTCGCCCTGGGCGGCGGAAACCCTGCTGGATAACCCCTCCCTGGCGATGTGGATTCGCATCTACGGCCTGGCCCTGCTGGGCAATATGCTGTTTGAGACGGGCACGGCCGTGCTGCAGCTGGCCAACCGCTTCCACGTGCAGGCCGCCATCGGGTTCGCGCAGAGCCTGGTCACCTTCGTGGTGGTGGTGCTGGCCTATTTCCTCGGCTGGGGCCTGGTGCCCATCCTGGCCGGTTACCTGGCCGGTAAGCTGCTGCTGGGCGTGGCCACCGCGGCGGCCGCCTGGCGCGCGCTGCCGGACCTGGTCGGCCCGGACTGGCACGGAGCGCGGCTGGGTGAGCTGACCAACCGGCGCGAGATGCTTGGCTTTGCCGTGAGCACCAATTTGAGCGCCACGGTTAACCTGCTCATGCGCGACAGCGAAGTGCTCTGGGTGGGGTATTTCCTCAGCCCGCTGGAGGCCGGCTATTACAAGCTGGCCCTGACCGTGATGGGCCTGATCCTGATGCCCATTGACCCCTTCATCAAGACCACCTATCCGGAGTTCGGCGCGGCCATCGCGAAGCAGCAGTGGAACACGCTGCGCGGTCTGCTGCGGCGCACCTCGGCCATCGCCGCCGCCTGGACGTTCAGCTGCCTGGCCGGGCTGCTGCTGCTCGGGCGGCCTATTCTGGCCCTGGTCAAGGATGGCGAGTACCTGCCGTCCTACCCGGCCATCCTGATCCTGCTGATCGGCTACGGCATCGCCAATATATTCTTCTGGAACCGGCCGCTGCTGCTGGCGCTGGGCCTGCCCAACGAGCCGCTGATCATCACCGCGGTGGCCGGGGCGGTCAAGACCGCGTTGATGTTCGTGCTGGTGCGCCCGTTCGGCTATTTGATGCAGGCGGCCCTGCTGTCGGCTTATTTCGCCGTCTCGGTGGGGCTGATCGTCTGGCGGGGCATGTCTGAATCCCGCCGGCGTGAAGCCGCCTGGCGCCCGCAGGAGGCTGTATGAGAATCGCCTGCATTGCCACCTCGCAGATTCCCTCCACCACGGCCAACAGTATTCAGGTGATGAAGGTGTGCCAGGCCCTGGCACTGGCCGCTCCGGATGCGGACGTGCACCTGTGGGTGCCGGGGAAAAATGAAACGCCCTGGGAGCAGCTGGCCGGGCAGTACGGGGTGCAGGCGCCGTTCACCATTCACTGGGTTCCCTCGCAGCGAGCCTTCCGGCGCTACGACCTGATCTGGAGCGCGTACCGCGCGGCGCGCCGGTGGGGGGCGGACCTGTTCTACACCTGGCTGCCGCAGGTGGCGCTGCTGGCGCTGCGTGACGGCTGCCCGGCGGTGCTGGAGGTCCACGACCGGCCGACCGGCAGGATTGGCCCGATTCTCTTCGGCCAGTATTTCCGGCAGCCCGGCCGCAAGCGCACGCTGGTGATCAGTCACGCGCTGCGGCGTGCGCTGGAAGAGCGCTACCGGATGCGGTTCCCCGAGGCCGAGATTCAGATCGCGCCCAACGGGGTGGATATGGATCGCTACCGCGACCTGCCCTCGCCGTCTGAAGCCCGCGCGCAGCTGGGGCTGGAGGAGCGACTGACCGCGGTCTACTCCGGGCACCTGTACGCCGGGCGGGGGATGAGCCTGCTGCTGGGCCTGGCGGAAGCCTTCCCGCAGGTCAACTTCCTGTGGGCCGGCGGCCAGCCCGACGCGGTAGAGCGCTGGCGCGGCGAAGCCCGTTCACGCGGGCTGGACAACGTGCGCCTGACCGGGTTCATTGAAAACGCGCGCCTGCCGCTGTACCAGGCCGCGGGTGAGATCCTGCTGATGCCCTACGAGCGGTCCATCGCCGGCAGCAGCGGAGGCAACTCGGCCGATATCTGCAGCCCGATGAAGATGTTTGAGTACATGGCCGCCGGGCGGGCCATCCTCAGCAGCGACCTGCCGGTGATTCGCGAGGTGCTCAACGAGGATAACGCCGTGCTGGCTCCGCCTGAGGACCTGCAGGCCTGGGTCACTGCCTTAGGCGGGCTGCTGGAGGACGCGGAGCGCAGAAAGCGGCTGGGAGAGATGGCGCGCGCGGATGTTCTGGAGTACACTTGGGACAACCGCGCCCGGAAAGCGCTCGCCCCCTTCATCTGACCCATGTCCAACCCGACTGCTGCCATGAAGAATTCCCGATCCTGGCTTCTGGCCGGTGCCGCCGGCCTGCTGCTGGCCGCGGTGATGATGCTGCTCGGCCGGCCGGCCGGTTTTTCCGCCGGTACGCTGCTGCTCAGCCTGGCGGCGGTCCTGGGCCTGTACGCCGCCTGGCGCTGGGCCGGGGCTGAACGGGCGCTCGGCTGGATGATGGCGGCGGCCTTCGTGCTGCGCCTGGCAGCCGGGCTGGGGCTGGCCATGGCGCTTCCTGTCCACGGCTACGACGTGGAACCTTCCCGGGCTGGCTACCTCTTCCCCGATGCCTACGAGCGGGACACGCTGGCGTGGGAGCTGGCCAGCTCCGGGCAGCCGGTCTGGAAGGCATTTGGCGATGAAATGCGCGTGGACCAGTACGGCGGCTTGCTGGCGCTGAGCGCTGCCGTGTACCGCTATCTCAGCCCGGACCTGCACCGCCCGGCGCTGATCATTCTACTGGCGGCTGCGGTCAGCGCGCTGGGGCTGGCCTTCTTCTGGAAAGCGCTGGTCCCTGGCCCGGGGGAACCGTCCGGCTGGAGCCGGGAGGCGGCGCTGTTCGGCGGCTGGCTGTATGCGCTGTATCCGGAAAACGTGCTGCTCGGCGGGGCGCAGATGCGCGAGCCTTTTATCCTCGGCCTGTCGGCGGCGGCCTTCTGGGCGGTGCGCGCCTGGCCGGAATCCCGACGGCCGGCGGTCATCTCGTTGATCGCCGGGCTGGCCGGTCTGGCGGTGATCTCTTCGCGGGTCGCTGTGATCGTTGTGGCGGTGCTGCTGCTCTGGTTCTGGCTGGAGCACGGCCGCGTGCCGCAGACGGCGGCGCGGAGAGCGCTGCTGGTTGGCGCCGGGGTGGTTTTTGCCGCCGGATTGACCTACTACGGCGCCGGCTGGTTGAGTGAGGCAGCCGGGTGGGACGCCGTGCTGACCGAGCGCTCCTCCGGATGGGTGCAGCTGATCGTTGACACGGTGGGCGACCGCTTCCGCGTGCCGGTGGTAACGCTCATCGGCCTGACTCAGCCCATGCTGCCAGGCGCGCTGATCGAGCCGGCCGCTCCGCTGGCGCGCTGGCTCAGCATCCTGCGCGGCGCCGGCTGGTACTTCCTTATCCCGCTGCTGCTCTATGCGCCGTTTGCCGCGCTGACCGCCCGGCCTGAAGACCGGCGCGCGGCCCTCGGGCTGGCGGCCATCAGCCTGGTGTGGGTGGTGGTGGCCTCCTACCGGGCCGGTGGGGATATGTGGGACAATCCGCGCTACCGCACCCACCTGATGGTCTGGACGGCTCTGCTGGCCGGCTGGGCGTGGAGCCAGGCACGGGCGCGCCGCAGCGCGTGGCTGGTCCGCTGGTACGGCGTGATCGGCATCTTCCTGGTGGTGACGCTGCGCTGGTACCTGAGCCGCTACACGGCCTGGAAATCGAGCCTGTCGCTTATTGAATTTCTGGCCCTGACGGCGGGGCTGAGCGCGCTGCTTCTGGCGGGCGGCTGGGGGTGGGACCGGCGGCGAAGCCGAACCGGGCTCCGTCGAGGATCGCGATCGCCAGCGCGCCCAGAATAAACACCCCGGCAAAGATCAGGTTGGCGATCAGCGGCGGAGCGTTGAGCGCGATAAACGCCAGGCAGTCGAGCAGCAGGGCGGCAAAATGGATGGTCAGGATGGAGCGGTTGGAGCTCCATCCGTTGTGAACCAGCCGGTGGTAGATGTGGTCCAGCCTGGCCTGGTAGACCGGCTGACCGCGGCGCAGGCGGGAGAAGACCACCAGGCAGGTGTCGAAGATCGGCACGCCCAGCAGCAGGATGGGTACATACCAGGAGGCCAGCGGGCTGTAGCCCAGCGGGGCGTAATCCAGGCCGATGATCGCCAGGGCAAAGCCCAGGAACTGCGAGCCTGAATCCCCCAGGAAGATCCGCGCCGGCTGGGCGTTGAAATAATAGGCCGACAGGCAGGCGCCCAGCAGCACCACACTCGACTGAGTGAGCAGGTACTGCTGCGAGGCCATGGTCACCAGCACGAAGAAGCCGGACGTGATCGCTCCCAGCCCCAGCGCCAGGCCGTCCATGCTGTCCACAAAGTTGAAGGCGTTGGTGATGCCGACCAGCCAGAATATGGTCAGGGCGATGTTCAGCGCCTGTTCGTGGAACAGCCGGACCTGCTCGCCGCCGGAGATGACCACCGCCGCGGCCAGGATCTGCCCGGCGAACTTGACCCCTGGGGGCAGGCTGATGCGGTCGTCCACCAGCCCCAGAAGAAAGATGATCGCCATCCCGGCCAGCACCGGGTAGGTGCGGCTGTCGTTCCAGACCCCCAGCACGGTCGTGACCAGCAGGAAGCTGAGGAACACCACCAGCCCGCCGGAAAGGGGCACGGTGTTGTTGTGCTGTTTGTGCGGCTCCCGAAGGGGGCGGTCCACAAGGCCGATTTTCTGGCAGAGCCAGGTCAGGCCCGGCACCAGTGCCAGGGCGATCAGGGCGGTGAAGAACAGCAGGCGGAAGATGGAGGCTTCATTCATGCACGCTCTCCTTCTGCCGTCGGGCAATCCACGCGGCGGCCGTGCCCCATCCCAGCGCGAGCCAGAAGTAGGGCAGGGCGTAGGTGTCCACGCTGAACCCTTCCACAATCAGCGCGACCACCACCAGCGCGGTCATCATCTCCATTGTACGCAGGAACGGGTCGGCGGTCAGGTGCTTGATCTGCCGGGCGTAGGTCCACTGCAGGAACAGCCAGCCGGCGAAGACGCTCAGCCCGACGATCCCGTTTTCGGCCAGGATTCGCACCCACATGCTCTTGGCATTGGGAAGGGAGTCGAGCTCGTGCAGGATGAGGGAGACCTCGTGCAGCGCCCAGCCGAAGGCCGGCATATCGGTGGGGAAGAAGTAGCCCACATTCCCCGGGCCGACGCCCAGGATGGGGAACTTGTTGAATACCTCCAGACCGGTCTGCCAGAAGACCACCCGTTCGGCGAAAACCAGCTGGTTGGCGATCTCCAGCAGCCCGCCCTGCTCGAGCAGCGCCGGGTCGAACAGGCGGGCCATGCGGAAGTCGACCTTGCTCAGCAGGTAGGCCGAGCCAATGCCCAGCCCCAGGTAGGCGATCACCAGGCCGATGGACAGCAGCGCAGGCAGCAGGCGCAGCAGCGCCCGCCGGGCGGCGGAGGACTGCAGGTGGGGCTGGAAGCGCGCTCTGGCCCAGTGCACCAGGCGCACGTTGGCCAGCAGGATCAGATAGGCCAGGCAGGCCAGGAAGGACAGCCAGCCCACGCGTGACAGCGACAGGTACAGCACCAGCACGCCGCCCAGCAGCAGGATGTTTTCCAGGCTGATCCGGCGCAGCAGGCGGAAGCGCATGGCGGAGGAGCGCTGCACGGTCGCGGCCAGCCAGTAGGGCAGGAAAAGCAGGTTGAGCTGGTGCGCCAGCCAGGATGGCTCATAGGCCAGCCCGGTCGCCCGGCCGGGGTACAGGTTGCCGCTGGCCGAAATCAGATCCTGAACCCGGTACATCCAGTCGGGGTAGCCGGTTTGCACCCGCCAGTAGACCGCCTGAACCAGCGACCAGAGAATGATCACCGCGCCGGCCAGGTTGACCCAGATGAAGATATTCCGCAGCTGGCCGGCCGTCCGCGGCCAGGAGGCGGCGACCAGGTAAAAGCACACACCAATGGCCAGGGTCAGCAGTGCTTCTAGCTCCGAGCGCAGCAGGTTGAACTCGCGGAAGGCGGGGATGGGCAGGAAGTACGCGCCGGCGGCGGAGATAAGCGCCAGCAGCACAAAGCCAATCAGCGGCACCACGGCGTGGGGCAGCCGCCCGCCGCGCAGGATGTGAGGGATGAACCAGGCCAGAACCAGCACCAGCAGCAGGATGGCGGATGGGGCGGCGACCGACGAAGCCCCGGTCAGCCGGGCCATCAGGGGCAGGCTGGTGACCGGCAGCAGCAGCACCAGGATGATCCAAGTCCACTTATGCAGGGTTTCAGCAAGTCGGGCGTTCATGCCTGTCGTTGGTCAATCAGCCGCTGAGGGGTGCGCAGATAAACCAGCCACAGCCCGGCGATCAGGCCGATGAAGGCGCCAGCCAGCATCAGCGGGATGCGGTTGTACAGTCGAGGCTGAGACGGAACTTCCGCCAGCAGGGTGTCCTCAAACAGCAGGGCGGGGATGATGTTCCGGCTGGCGGCCTGTTCGGTCTCCATGGCGGCGCGCACGAGCGCCAGCTCCTGCTGCAGTTCGTCCAGGTTGGCCGGGTTGCACAGACGCGAAGCCGGCTCGGCTGCGGCGAACTGGGCCAGGCAGGATTCCAGTGAGCGGGAATAGGCCTGCAGGCTCTCCAGGTTTTCCGCATGGCGGTGAGCCTCTTCCAGCCAGTCCATGGCCCGCTCGGCCCAGGCGTTGGCCAGGAAGGCAGCCGCCTGCGGGTCGGTGTGCTGCACGCGCAGGTTCCAGATGTAATGCTTGCGCTCGATGGTGGAGCTGTCGATCAGTTCCTTTGCGGTGATCTCAATGCCGGCTGCGCGGGCATCTTCGGCCACCTGGCGGGCCAGCCCGGTGGAGCGGATCTGGTTGCCGGCCATGCCCAGCGCCAGGTCCTGCTCGTACTGCGTCATCACCCCGGTGCGGGTGAAGTCAATTCCCAGGGAAAAGGAAACCACGGCCTCGTACACGGGCGGCTGAAGCAGGGAGAATGCCAGGCCGGCCAGAGCGCCGATCAGCATCAGCCCGGCCAGCAGCCACCATTTGCGAGCCGCGGCCTGCAGGGTTTCCAGGGGAGAGAAATCGGAAGACATGAATGTTGTCAGCGATCCTTTATGTTCCAGTAATCGGGGTTTAGCTGGTCAAATTATACCCCGTCCCGGCGGCCAGCGCGGGAGGGGTTGGGCGCAGGGGATTGGCTGTATAATTGGGTGATTGAACCCACCATGACCTACCCTGATAACCATCCGTCCACCCCTGAGGACCCTCGCATGGCGGACTTGCCCGGCAGCCCTCGTATCCTGATCGTGCGCTCCAATCCCATTGCCCCCGACCCGCGCGTGGAGAAAATCGCACGCGCTCTGGTTCAGGCCGGCTGTGCGGTGGACGCGCTGGGCTGGGACCGCACCGGCCGGCTGCCCGCAGAGGAGCAGCGGGAAGGCTACCGGGTGTTCCGGCTGCCCATTCAGGCGGAGTACGGGCGAGGTATGGCCAACCTGCCCAATTTATTGCGCTGGCAGTGGGGACTGCTGGGCTGGCTGCGCCGCAATCATTCCCGTTACGCCGCCATTCACGCCTGCGACTTCGACACCGTGCTGCCGGCCTGGTGGGTCAGCCGGCGGGGACGCCAGAAGCTGGTTTACGATATCTTCGATTTTTATGCCGATCACCTGCGGGCCACGCCGGGCTGGATCAAGAAGATCATCCGCCGGGTGGACTATTTCGCCATCGGCCAGGCGGACGCGCTCATTCTGGTCGACGATGCCCGCCGGGAGCAGGTGGCCGGTTCTCGCCCGCGCCGGGTGGAGATCGTCTACAACAGCCCGGAAGATGAGCGCCCGGCTGCCAGCGCGGAGCCTTCCCCGGCCGGGGAGCTGCGGCTGGCCTACGTCGGCCTGCTGCAGGTGGAGCGCGGCCTGTTCGAGATGCTGAACGTGCTCAAGCGCCACCCGGAGTGGAGCCTGGACATGGCCGGGTTTGGCGGGGATGAGGCCGCGCTGGTCGAGGCGGCGGCCAGGATGCCCAACGTGCGCTGGCACGGCCGGGTGGATTACGCTGCTGCGATCTCGCTGAGCCAGTCGGCGGACGCGCTCTTCGCCACCTACGACCCGTCCATTCCCAACCACCGCTATTCCAGCCCCAACAAGGTGTTTGAGGCCATGATGCTGGGCAAGCCGGTGGTTGTGGCTGCCAATACCAACATGGACCGCATGATCGAGCAGGCCAACTGCGGGCTGGTCGTCCCCTACGGGGACGAGGATGCGCTCGAGCAGGCGCTCAGTCGACTGGCCTGTGACCCTGACCTGCGCCGGCGGCTGGGCGAATGCGCCCGCCAGGCCTACGAATCCACTTACAGCTGGGCGGTGATGGCCGCACGGCTGCGCAAGCTGTACGCGGACCTGCTGTCCGGTCCGGATCGTTCTGAGCAAGCATGAAAGTCCTGCTGGTCGCGAACACGGAATGGTACCTGTATAACTTCCGCCTGTCGCTGGCGCGCTACCTGCGCGACCGGGGCCACGAAGTTGTGCTGGTCTCGCCTTCCGGTCCCTACGCCCCCCGGCTGCAGTCGGCCGGGTTCCGCTGGCTGGCCTGGGAAGTTGGGCGGCGCACGGTCAACCCGCTCCAGGAGGTGGACGCGCTGAACCGCCTGACCCGGATCTACCGGGCCGAGCGGCCGGACCTGGTGCACCATTTCACCGTCAAGCCGGTGCAGTATGGCTCGCTGGCGGCTCAGCGGGTGGGCGTGCCGGCGGTGGTCAACGCCATCACCGGGCTGGGGTATGTGTTTCTGGAAGACCGCTTCCCCGGCAGGCTGCTGCGCCCGGTGGTGCTGGGGCTGTACTGGCTGGCCTTCCGCCATCCCAACTACGCGGTGATTTTCGAGAACGAAACCGACCGCGACACCTTTTACTCCCTCCGTCTGGTCCGTCCGGAGCGGGCCAGGGTAATCCAGGGCGTGGGTGTGGACGTGGACCGCTTCTGCCCGCAGCCCGAGCCGGACGAGCCGCTGGTGGTCTTCCCCTCCCGCATGCTGCTGGACAAGGGGCTGGGCGTGCTGGTGGAGGCCGCCCGGCTGCTGCGGGAGCGCAGAAAGGTGCGCATAGCCTTGGTCGGCGAACCGGACCCGGGTAACCCGGCCACCGTGACAGAAGCTGACCTGCGCGGCTGGGAAGCCGAAGGGCTGGTGGAATGGTGGGGGTTCCGCGAGGACATGGCGGCGGTATTTGCCGGGTGCCAGGTGGTCACTCTGCCTTCGATGGGCGAGGGCCTGCCGACAGCGCTGATCGAAGCGGCGGCATGCGGGCGGCCGATCGTCACCACCAACGTGCCCGGCTGCCGGGATGTGGTTCAGGATGGGGTCAACGGGCTGCTGGTGGCGCCCAACCAGCCGCAGGCGCTGGCCGAGGCCATCGAGCGCCTGCTGGACGACCCGGACCTGCGTCAGCGCTTCGGGCAGGCCAGCCGGCAGATCGCGCTGGAGCGCTTCCGCAATCAGGTGATCAATGAAAGGACCCTGGCCGTGTACCAGAGCGTGCTGGAGCGGGTGACGGGCCGATAATTGCGCTTCTCACAAGGTGGGCAGCCAATAAATGCTGGCCGGACGGCCGGCTTCTTGATTCAAGCGCGCGGCAGTCACCATCCGCCGCGCGGCTGTGCTATATTTCTTGAAAAAGCGGCAGGAGGGGAGTGATGGAATACCGCAGTCTGGGGAGAACCGGGGTCAAGGTATCCGAGCTGTGCCTGGGGACGATGCAGTTCGGCTGGACCGCAGACGAGGGGACTTCCTTTGAGGTGCTGACGGCGGCCTACGAGGCCGGGATCAACTTCATCGACACCGCAGACGTGTACACCCGCCGGGTGGAGACCGACTACGGCGGGATCGCCGAAGCAGACTACGGCGGGATCGCCGAAGCGCTGCTCGGCCGGTGGATGAAGCAGCGGAACATCCCCCGCCATGCCATCATCCTGGCGACCAAGGTGCGCGGCCGGGTGGGCCCGCTGCCCAACGACGCCGGGCTGTCGCGGGTGCACATCCTCAAGGCGGTGGAGGACTCGCTGCGGCGGCTGCAGACGGATTACATCGACCTGTACCAGGCGCACTCGTTTGACCCGGATGTGCCCATCGAGGAAACCCTGGAGGCCTTCGACCTGCTGGTCCGCCAGGGGAAGGTGCGCTATATCGGCGCGTCCAATTACCCGGCCTGGCGGCTGATGCAGGCGCTGTGGGCCTCCGACCGGCTGGGCGTGGCGCGCTATGACTGCCTGCAGCCGCACTACAACCTGGTGCATCGGGAGGAGTTCGAGCGCGAGCTGATGGAGGTGTGCGAGACCTACCGGCTGGGGGTCATTCCCTACTCCCCACTGGCGGCGGGCTTCCTGACCGGCAAGTACACCCGGGAAAAGCGGGATGCCGGCTCCATCCGCAAAGTCTCCCGCTACTTCCACGAGCACAACTTCGCCCTGCTGGATACCATGGCCGAAATGGCGCGGGAGAACGGCAGGAGCATCTCGCAGATCGCGCTGGCCTGGCTGCTCACCAGGCCGGTGATCACCAGCCCGATCATCGGCCCGCGCAGCCTGGAGCAGCTGCAGGATAACCTGGGCGCGGCCGGCTTCCGGCTGAGCGCGGAAGAGATGGCCCTGTTGGATGAAAAAAGCCGGTCCCCGGAAAGGGCGCCGGCTGCTTCCTGATCAGAAATATTGAGGTTACGCGCCCAGGCGGCTGCGTTCCTCGGCCACCACGGATTCTTCCAGCTTCTTGAACAGCGGGGACGGCTGGTTCAGCTGCTGGCCGGGGCGCAGCTGGCTCGGCTCCC